>Ga0255046_10000001_pt1 | contig 53049 bp, 59 predicted proteins | sample BC1_12_27_MG_FD_183632 | JGI IMG/M metagenome (GOLD analysis project Ga0255046, IMG submission 183632) | Seawater microbial communities from Strait of Georgia, British Columbia, Canada - BC1_12_27 | ecosystem: Environmental > Aquatic > Marine > Strait | place: Canada: British Columbia...
TCGTGAATCCGCCTTGCGCCTGGCGACGGCAATTCTCATGCTCGATGTTGCACGTGCCGATGACGTCTTCGACGAGAGCGAATTCGATCGCGCACTGAAACTCATAGAAACGCATTTTGACCTGCCACCTGAGGAAGCCGCGCAACTCGTGAACCTGGCCAACGAAAAGGCCGAAGATCTCATATCCGTGCATGAGTTCACGCAACTGTTGCACGAACATCTGGACGAGGATGAAAAGGCGCACGTCATCGCCTTGCTTTGGCAGATCGCCTACGCTGACGGCCGGCTCGACAAATACGAGGACTCATTGGTACTAAAGATCAGCGACCTGATTCATGTCAGCCGCGGGCGGGTCATGCGCCTCAAGCACGACGCTAAACTCGCTGCCGGCTAGTTCAGCCTGACGAACGAATCACAGCGCTGCGAGCACGCGCTCCAGCCTGGACTTCACCTCATTGGCCAACGGTTCAACTCCTGGATTGTCGACGAGCGATAACACGCTTTTCGGATCCATGAAACTGACCGAAACCGCACCTTCCTCGTCTTCACGAACAAGGACGTTACAGGGCAACAACAAGCCAATGTCCGGGACGGCATTGATGGCCTGATGTGCCAGTACCGGGTTACAGGCTCCGAGAATCCGATATCGCGGAATGTCCTCGCCGAGGCTCTCCTTCAGTTTCGCCGAGACATCGATGTCGGAGAGCACGCCAAAGCCTTCCGTCTGCAAATCCGCGGTGACCTTATCGATTGCAGCATCGAATTCCATATCAACTGTTTTACCAAATCCGAATCCACATTCCATTAGTGTTTCTCCTTGTCGACGGCCAGACCCGTTCCACAATAAATATCGTGCAACAAGTGAATAATCCGGTCTGCCGGCCCTTCGGCCAGTGAGTAGTTAATTGTCTGTGACTCGCGACGTGTGTTTACCAGGCCCTCGTTTCGCAGGCGGGCGAGTTGCTGGGACAAGGCGGATTGACTCAGCGGAATAATCTCGTTGAGATCGCCAACCGAGCGCTCGCCATCCGCGAGCACGCACAAAATCATAAGCCTGCTCTCATTGCCAAGCGCTTTCATGAGACCTGCGGCATCCGCAGAATGGACGCTCATTTGCTCTGCTGATCGAGACGCAGATCGTTGTTTAAGCACGGTTTTATCGGCAGTCGTCATCTCACCTCCAGCACGGTGGGGGTCTTGATATCATTTACTATAGATGATAATACATTAGAAATCTATCAATTAGTATTGACTAATTTAGATAATTATCATATATTAGGATTCACTAAAGTAAGCCCGGCATCACCAAGGAACCCTGCCCGATGAAACACTTTGTTATCCGCATCGCGACAGAAAGACCCAGAGCGGTTTTCGCCGCTGTCTTGTTGTTCGTCGTCGTCATGGGCGCACTGATGATGCGCATTCAGGTCGATACCGATCCTGAGAATATGCTGCCCGCCAGTCAGTCCGACCGGGTGTTCCATAACGCTGTCGAAAAACGCTTCACGTATCACGACGCGATCGTCGTCGGCATTGTCAACGAAGATCACCCGGACGGCATATATAACGTCAAATCGCTGACGGCGCTACACAGCCTGAGCACGTCTATTCTCGGGCTCGACGGTGTCATTGCCCCGGATCTGGCATCCCTCACCCGCGTCGATAATATCGATCAGGAAGGTCCAGGAGTGATTCGCTTCGAGTGGCTGATGCGTGACGCGCCAGTTACCGCGCTGCAAGCTTCCGAGATTCGCGACAAGGTAGAGCGCCTGCCATTACTGACTGATTCGCTCGTATCCGGCGACGGCAGCGCCGCGATGATTTACGTACCGATCGCCAGCAAGGACCTCAGTTACCCCTTATCTCTCGAAATTCAGTCGCTGATTAAGCAGCTCGACTCCGGCGACGCGTATCACATCACCGGCTTGCCGGTTGCCGAAGATACTTTCGGTCACGACATGTTTGTACAAATGGGGATATCGGCACCACTCGCCGGACTGATGATCTTTGCATTGATGTTGTACTTCTTCCGCAGTGCACAGCTTGTCATTGCACCCATGCTCGTCGCGATGGCAACAGTCATCATCAGTATGGGACTCATGATCGGGACGGGCTTCACTGTCCACATCATGAGTTCAATGATCCCTATTTTTCTGATGCCCATTGCCGTGGTTGACTCAGTGCACATCATGTCGGAGTTCGCAGATGCTTATCGACGTGGTGCGGATGCGAAGATCGTCATTTCACGTGTTGTCGAACACCTGTTCACGCCAATGCTGTTCACGTCGCTTACGTCGGCGGTCGGCTTTCTTTCCTTGATGCTCACGCCGATTCCACCCGTGCAGATCTTCGGCGCCTTCGTGGCGTTCGGAATCCTGCTCGCTTTCGTACTGACAATCGTGCTGATCCCGGCATACGTGGTCCGCATGAACCCCGCCACGCTCGATAAACTCGCTGCGCGAACCAGGACACCCCATACGAAAACCCTCCTTGCACGGATATTGCGCCGCAGCGGCAAGTTCGCGATGAAGCGGGGCAAGCTAATCAGCGGGCTTGCGGTGCTGGTGCTGGCGGTCAGCATCGCCGGAATCTATCGCATTGAAATTAACGATAACCCGGTCCGCTGGTTCAAGGCGAACCATCCGATTCGTGTCGCCGACAAGGTACTCAACGAGCATTTCGCCGGCACTTACGATGCATTCGTAGTATTGACGCACGAAGATGATGACGCCCTTCCCGAGTTCATGGCCACAGCGCATCAGCTGCTGGACGACATCGACGAGCAGCAGGCGCTACCGATTCGCGAGCTGCTAGGCGAGGGCCGTGGCGATATCGGTGCGTACTACGGCAGCCTGATCGCAGCCATCGACGACGCACTGTTTGACGCAGATAGCGATGCGACAATTCAATCTCTCGAGCGATTGATGGCGCTTGCCGAGCAAGCCCAGGTCGAGGCGAAGTATTTTCTGCGTCCCGATGTTCTGGAGTACATCAGCGGTATCCAGTTAGCACTGAACGATTCCGGCTATATTGGCAAATCCAGTGCCGTGACCGACGTCGTCAAGGTTGTCAATCGTGAACTTCGTGGCGGCGAAGGCTCCGAGTACCGGATTCCGGCAACTGCAGCAGCGGTCGCACAGACGCTGATGCAGTACCAGTCATCGCACAGACCACACGATTTGTGGCACATCGTGACACCCGACTTCACATCGACGGCGATCTGGCTGCAGCTGAAGAGTGGCGATAACCAGGACATGAGTGTGGCCATGGCATTTCTTGACGATTACCTCACCGAGCATCCGCTGCCTGCCGACGTCGAAATGCGCTGGGCCGGCAAAACCTTCATCAATGTCATATGGCAAGACATCATGGTGACTGGAATGCTCAAGAGCCTGATGGGTGCATTTGTTGTCGTCTTCCTGATGATGGCGTTTCTCTTTCGCAACGCTCGTCTCGGCTTGCTAGCGATGGTCCCGTTGTCAGTCACGATACTGGGCGTCTACGGAATCATCGGCTGGATCGGCAAAGACTACGACATGCCTATTGCAGTTCTGTCATCGCTGACACTCGGCCTGTCCGTGGATTTTGCGATCCACTTTATCGAGCGCACGCGTGCCCTGCTTAGAAGCCTCGGTTCATTCGCGGCGGCAACAGAGCAGATTTTCGAGGAACCTGCACGCGCAATCGCGCGCAACGCAATCGTAATCGCGATCGGCTTCACACCCTTGTTCTTCGCCCCACTCGTACCATACATCACTGTCGGTGCATTTATGGCCGCGATCATGGTGGTGTCCGGCGTCGCGACACTCATATTGCTGCCGGCCCTGATGTCCTGGGCCGGCCCGTGGTTATTCCCGGAAATGAGAAAGCAGGGCGCATTTTCGGCTGCGACATCCGGACCCGCACATGCCTGAAAGTAAGGAGAAATTTCGATGACCGGACGATTCATGATTACGCTGCTGGCGCTGGGCTTCGGCACAGGCGTACTTGCCGAGGCACTGAGCGACGCCGACGAGATCATCGCTCGCGCAAATCTTGCTGCTTACTACGCGGGCGTGGACGGGCGCTCCGAGGTGCGCATGATCATCAGTGATGCCCAGGGCCGTCAGCAGCGTCGACAGTTCACGGTGCTGCGCCGCGACGTTCAGGATGCGGGTGATCAGCATTTTCTTGTCGTGTTCAGCCAACCATCGGACGTACGCAATACCGTGTTCCTCGTTGACAAGCACATTGATCGTGACGATGACCGCTGGCTGTATCTGCCCGGGCTCGATCTCGTCAAGCGTATTTCTGCTGGCGACAAACGCACCAGTTTCGTCGGCGCGCACTACTTCTATGAGGACGTCTCGGGACGTAGCCCTGCGGATGATGCACATGAACTTGTCGAGACAACTGGCGAGTTTTACGTCCTCCGTCACACGCCCGTGCGCCCGCAAAGCGTTGAGTTTTCCAGCTACATGACCTGGATCGATCGCGACACCTTCCTGCCAATGAAGATCGAGTACACGAACGCCGCCGGCAACTTGTACCGGCGCGTTGAAGTTCTCAAGGTCGAGGATTTTGACGGCCATCCGACAGTCACGATTAGCCAGGTCTCCGACCTGTTGACCGGCGGCAAAACAGATATGCAATTTCGCTACATCAAGTACGACGCCGGCTTGCCCGAATCCGTATTCACCGAGCGGTCATTGCGCAGCCCGCCGCGCGATTGGCTGAAGCGGCCAGAGAAGTAGTCCCGGGTTCCCTTATGAGGCTCTGGCCCTTGCTTGTCCTGTTCCCGATGGCGTTGTTCGCGCAGGATGATGTGTGGGATGACGAGAACTGGGGCGATGAAGAAGATAGCGCGGTCTGGAGCGGTTTTTTGGAGGCCGGACTGGGCACTCGATTTGATGAAGACCCATTAGTCGACAAGCGCAACACGCTTGAAGAACTGCGATGGCGTATCGAGTCAGAGTGGCGCCCCGGAAAAGTCACGGTCGGAGTCAAGGCCGACGCAGTCTACGATGCTATCGAAAGCAAATGGGACGCTGACTTCAGGGATCTGACGGCCGCTTTTTCGCTCGGTGACACCATCGATGTGAAAGTCGGTCGGCAGGTGCAAACCTGGGGCACCGGCGACCTCGTGTTTCTCAATGACCTTTTTCCGAAAGACTTTATCTCGTTTTTCGCCGGCCGTGATGACGAGTACCTGAAGGCGCCCGGCAATGCCGCACGCTTCACCTGGTATTCCGACGCGATCAATGCTGATTTTGTCTGGACGCCCATTTTCGAGCCGGACATTTATCTTACCGGCGAACGCTTCTCGTTTTATTCTCCTCAGGCTGGCGAAAACATCGCGCCATCACCACCTTTCCATGCCCCGGAGCCCGACGAGTCGTTTTCCAACGGCGAGTTCGCTCTGCGACTCTATCGCACCGTCGAAAGCACCGAGTATGCTGTCTACGCTTACCGTGGTTTCTTCAAACAGCCCCCGTTCGCAGAAATGAACGCTTACGGCGCCAGTTTCAGACGCCCGGCGGGACCCGGACTCTTCAACATCGAGACCTCGCATTACGACTCCGATACTGACCAGACCCGCTTCCTGCTGGGCTACGAGTGGGAAGCGCAGCCCAGGTTCACCGTGGGGCTGCAGTATTACCTGGAGAGAAACGAGGCTGCAAAGAACCGGTATATGTTAACCAACCGGCTGACCTACCGGGCAGGCATGGACAAGTACACCTGGTCGCTGTTCACGTTTTACTCGCCGAGTGACGACGACTATTACTTCCGACCCCAGTTCACCTACCGGCACAGCGACGACTGGTCGTTGACAGCTGGCGCCAACCTCCTCGGTGGCGATGAAACTCATACCTTCTTTGGCCAGTTGGACGACGCAAGCAACGCCTACGTCAGGGTGCGTTACCACTACTAGCGCGGTGCGCTCGCCAAAAAAGGGGGGCCTGAGCCCCCGCTTCGATGGTCATCTGCATTAGCACTGGCCTTGTAATATAATCGCTCGCCTCCGCCGGGGCCCTGTGTCCCGGTGCACGATCAATCATTATCTCCGGAGCCGCCCTTGAGTCGCGACCAAAAATTATTCGACCGGTCTTCCCTCGTAATCATCATTCTTGCGGCGTTTGCAATCGCGATCTTCGTGGTCGCGATGAAGATGCCCGACCTGACACAGGCTGTGTATACGAGTGACGCCGCGGAATATCAGGCAGCAGTTGCCGAGCGTATTCGCCCGTTCGGCCAGGTGTACCTGCCCGGTGAGGAGCAATCTGCCGCTGCACCGACCGTTGAAACCGCCGTTGAACCGAAACCCGTTGCAACGGTTATGACCGGTCCGCAGATCTACAACGCGGCCTGTAATGTCTGCCACGGCAATGGGGTCGGTGGTGCGCCCATCGTCGGCGACATTGAGTCGTGGGCACCGCGAATTGCTCAAGGCATGGATGTGCTAAACGATCACGCTGTTAATGGTTTCTCGGGCGAGGCTCCAACACCCATGTTGCCGAAGGGCGGTCGCGTCGATTTGTCAGACCAGGAGATTTACGACGCCGTGGCGTACATGGTCAGCGAGTCGCGATGATCTATCGCGACTAAAGGCGCTTTCGGTCCAACTGCCGCAACGACAGTGCTTCTCCGACATGTGGCGGTAGAACATTCTCTTCATCAGCAAGATCGGCAATCGTGCGCGCCACTCGCAGCACTCGTTGATAGGCTCTTGCCGATAAGCTGAATTTGTCGACAGCGTTTTCCAGGAGCATCAAACCCTCATCTGTCAGAATGCAGTGATTCTCGATGGCCTTTCCTTCGAGGCGAGCGTTACAGACACCTTGCCTGGCCTTTTGGCTTGTTCGCGCTTGCAGGACTCGCTCCGCAACATTCAAGCTCGACTCACTCGATTGCGAGCCCGCGCGCAACACTTCCTTGGGAGGGCGGCCAACTTCGACCTGTAGATCGATCCGATCCAGCAGTGGGCCCGAAATCTTGCTGCGGTATCTTGCGACCCTCGCCGCACTACAACCGCAGTCACCAGCCTTATCTCCGAGGTACCCACATGGACACGGGTTCATCGCGCAGACTAGCTGCACATCGGCTGGAAATTCGGCCTGGCGCATTGCTCGGGATATCGTAATAGAGCCGGTCTCAAGAGGTTCGCGCAACACTTCCAGAACGTTTCTGTTGAACTCCGGCAACTCGTCCAGGAACAACACGCCATTGTGGGCCCTGGATATTTCTCCCGGCCGCGGCCCGGGCCCGCCGCCAACGATTGCCGCAGCCGATGCCGTGTGATGCGGCGATCGGAATGGGCGCTTGCGCCATCGCTTGAGATTGATAGACAGGCCGAGCACGGAATCTATGGCGGCCGTCTCCAGCGCCTCTGCCTCGGACATGATCGGGAGAATTCCCGGCAAGCGGCGCGCCAACATACTCTTGCCGGTTCCCGGGGGACCTATGAACAGCACGTTGTGTCCGCCCGCCGCTGCAATTTCCAACGCGCGCTTTGCATGACGCTGCCCTTTGACATCTGCAAGATCGGGTTCTTCCGACGTTCCGATATGCGGTTTTTCCTGATCAAGCGGTAGCAGAATACGCTCACCGCCAAGATGCGCCGTAACTTCGAGCATGGTCATCGCAGCGCGTGTTTCAACCTCTGCCAGTGACGCCTCAGTTATGTTGGCCATGGAAATCAGAATGTTCCGTCCTGCATCCGCAGCTCTTAGCGCTGCCGGCAGAACACCTGGAACACCGCGAATATCGCCATTCAGCGCGAGTTCCCCGTAGATTTCTGTATCGCAAAGTTGATCAGCCGCCACTTGCCCTCCTGCGGCGAGAATACCCAATGCAATAGCCAGGTCGAAGCGGCCTCCCGATTTTGGCATGTCGGCCGGAGCGAGACTGACAGTAATGCGCTCCTGTGGCCAACTGAATCCCGAGGTAATGATCGCACCTCGCACCCGGTCCTTGCTTTCACGGACCGCCGTCTCCGGCATGCCGACCATCGAGAATGATGGTAGCCCGCCCGAAAGAAACACCTCTATCGTGACAGGCGGTGCATCAGTGCCAAGTTCTGCCCGACTCTGCAGGATTGCGAGACTCACTTCGGCCCTCCTTGGCCTATTGGTTCTGTTCGTGCTCCTTCAGGCGCTTTTCAAGCGCTTCGAGTTTCTCTCGGGTCCGTGTCAGTATAGCTTCCTGCACCTCGAACTCTTCGCGCGTGACGAGATCGAGTTTACCGAGTCCGGATTGCAACACCGACCGAAAGTTACTTTCGAGATCCTTGCGCATGGAGCGCAGTCCTTCCGGCACTGCTTCAGCGAGTTTTCTCGCGAGATCTTCTATTGAATTGTCGCTCATGGCTGCTTGATACCGCAGCCCGCACGAAAACACCAGTGGCATTTATGGTCGTCAGGCCAAATTTTCCGGGCAGGTCACACGGCTGGCTTATGCACTGGATACTTTCTTTGCCTGGGTCTTCATTAAATGATTGCCGGGCCCACGGATTTGTCATAACGTCGAATCCGTGGGCCTGACTCGCGGGGCCCAGGACCGAGGGAAACCCCTGCAAAACAAGGCCCTGGTGGGCCGAAATGCCTGCGATCCTCCCGGCGTAAAGTTCATCTGACCGTGCAGAATATCGTGTGACCGTGATCGCAGCATATCCCGCTCGCACGTGGTTTAATGCACCAATATTCAGTGCCCATTGGGAAGAATCTCGATGAAACACTATCGGCTGGTACTCACAGTTGCTGCGGCGGCCTTGATGGCCAGCGGTTTAACCGTTGCCGGCGATATCTACAAATGGACCGATGATGACGGCTACCTGCACTACGAAGACCGCCATACCGGTAATCCGGAGACGAAGCGGCTCGATATCGAGTCGAAAAACACGGATAACTCAGCCGTGCAAGCTAGCCTCGTTGCGAGCCGCGAGGACAGAGACGCTGCTCGCCAGGTCACTTCCGAAGCTCCGCCCGAGATGACCAAGGCGGAAATTCGGGCTGAACAGAAAAACCGCCAGGCGCAGTGCCGTTCGTACCGTGTTCGGCTTGAAGATTTCCTGCGCTCACAACGTTTATATCAAGAGGATGACGCTGGCGACCGCCATTATCTCAGTGAAGATGAGCTGATAGCTGCCCGCTCGCGGGTCCAGGAACAAATTCAGGAATATTGCGGCTCATCATAAGGTCACCCTGACCAGAAGAAGGCTTCAACAGGTACAATCCGCGTACCAACCGCGAGGGGCAGGTACCCGGCTTGAGCGCAACACCCGAATCAGAAAACAAGGAGCCTCAGGCCTATCTGCCTGATTTCTGTGCTGCCAGTACCGTTTTTATCGTGGTACTCATCGCCGAGCTTGTGGCAATTCTGCTAACGCTTACCGCACACGATACACCCGGCCTTTTTCTGGTCGAGCTCGCCAGAAACTCACTCTTCATACTCTGGCTGGCCATGCTTAGCTCAGTCGTCATGTGCCTGTTTCGTGACAGGCTAGAGAGCGCCGGCAAGACCCGTGCCTTTGTTCTCAGCTTCCTGATTTTGGAATTGCTGTGCCTTATTCTGGCTGAATTGTCATACCAGCTGTCACTGTTCTTCCCCGATTTCATTACGATTCATGATTCTCACTTTTTCTTCATTTTGCGTACCGTCGCGATTAGCTCGATCGTCATCGCACTTGCGATGCGCTACTTGTACATATCGAGCGAATGGCGCCGTAGCATCGCCCTCGAGGCGCAGGCGCGCATAAGAGCGTTGCAGGCGCTGATTCGACCGCACTTTCTCTTTAACAGCATGAACACGATCGCAGCGCTAACGCGTACCGATCCAAAACAGGCAGAAGAAGCTGTCGAGGACCTGTCTGACCTGATCCGTGCCAACCTCGGCGTATCCGGGGACCGGACTACACTTAAAGCTGAACTGGAAGTGGCCGCAATCTATCAGCGTATCGAGAAACTTCGTCTTGGCGACCGGCTCAGTGTTCGCTGGGATGTGGCCCAATTGCCGATGCGCGCCCTGATTCCAAGCCTGACTATCCAGCCACTGCTCGAGAATGCGATCTATCACGGCATCGAACTATTGCCCGCTGGCGGCGAGGTCATTGTGACCGGCATGTGCGATGACAAGTTCATCGACATTACGATTTCGAATCCGATGGCCGAAGGCGCGAAGTGCGCCAAAGGCGGCAGCCAGATGGCGCTCGCCAACATCCGGCAAAGATTCGAGTTGGCCTACGGCAGTCGTGCGGCGGTCAAAGTTGAGGACAGCGGCTCGGCCTATACCGTAAAACTGCGTTTCCCGCTTGATGAGAACATCGCGTGAAAGTCCTGATTGTTGACGACGAGAAACCTGCTCGCGACCGGTTGCGAACTTTACTTGAAGACTCCGGCGCTCACGAGATAGTCGGCGAAGCAGAAAACGGCGAACAAGCCATCGCGATGTCGACGAGCCTGAGCCCGGAAGTCGTGTTGCTCGACATACGCATGCCCGGTATCGATGGAATTGAAACCGCACACCACCTGAATGCTATGGAGAGTCCGCCAGCCGTTGTGTTCACTACAGCTTATGACGAGTACGCAATAGACGCCTTTGATGCCCGGGCTATTGGTTATGTGCTCAAACCTGTCCGTCGTGAACGGCTTGAGCATGCGTTGGAACAGGCGTCGCGACTCACAGGGAAGGCTCTCAATGAACTCACCGGCGATGCCCAAATCGAAAGTCGCCGCAATCATGTCTGTGCGCGCATTCAAGGCGAGTTACGTCTGATACCTGTTGCGGAGATCAACTTTTTCCATGCCGATCAGAAATACGTCAGCGTGCACCACGCGACTGGCGAGGACCTGATTGACGACTCATTGAAATCACTCGAACAGGAATTCGCAGAACATTTCGTTCGAATACATCGTGGCGCACTCGTTGCTGTCGAAAAGATAGAAATGCTCGAGAAAACGCCCGACGGAAAAACCCGAGTGTTGTTGCGCGGTGGCGCGCATCAGGACGACAATGACCCAAACGATCAACTGACAGTCAGCCGGAGACATCTGGCTACTGTTCGTCGCCGCCTGAAAGGAGGGTAAACCGTCTTGGAAATCCGTATTGCAACGCGCAAGAGTGCACTGGCGCTCTGGCAGGCCGAACACGTGGCAGATGCCCTCAACGCACTGCCCGATGTCGATTCGGTCGATCTCGTGCCCCTGTCAACGCGCGGTGACGAAATCCTCGACAAAAGCCTCCAAAAGATCGGCGGTAAAGGGCTTTTCATTAAGGAACTCGAAGTTGCGATGCAGGCGGGCATCGCCGATATCGCCGTGCATTCCATGAAAGATGTGCCAGCTGACATGCCCGACGGTTTTTGTATCGCCGCCGTTCTCGAACGGGCAAATCATGCCGACGCACTCGTCGGCCGGAAAGGATGCGAACTGAAGTCCATTCCACGCGGCGCGCGCATTGGCAGCTCAAGCCTGCGCCGCCAGGCACAGCTCAAGCTCATGCGCCCTGACCTGTCCATCGAGCCGTTGCGCGGCAACGTGAACACTCGACTTGCCAAATTCGAGAACGGTGACTTCGACGCAATCATTCTCGCGGCAGCGGGACTCGAGCGTCTCGGCTTGCAGCACTACATCAGCCAGCAATTTACGCCAGAGGAGATGTTGCCGGCGGCCGCACAGGGCGTAATCGGAATCGAATGTCTCGAATCGCACAGTGCACTGCGGTCGGTTCTCGACAAACTCAACCATGAGCCGACCGCACGAACGACGCTCGCGGAGCGGGTTATCGCAAAAGTGCTACAGGCCAATTGCCAGTCACCGGTCGCAACACACGCAGTTATTACTGATGCATCGATGACGGTTACCGCCCTTGTCGCCATGCCCGATGGCAGCCAGTCGATTCGCGATGTTGTCAGTGGCGCGGCTGATGATGCCGAACAACTTGGCGAACAGCTTGCGAACCGCCTGCTTGAAAGCGGCGCCGGCGACCTTCTTGCCGCAGTGAGCGCGGCTGATGGTTGACAACGAACTCGCCGGCGTCGGCGTGCTCGTTACCCGGCCCAGGCACCAGGCTGCCGATCTCATCGCAGCCATTACGAACATGGGTGGGTCTGTGGTCGAGCTTCCGGCAATCGAAATCGTCCCCCGGGCGAGCGATGCGATCGCAGAAGACGTGCGTAAATCGCATGATCCGGACATTGCCATTTTTGTCAGTGCGAATGCCGTGCGACACGGCCTCGCCCATGCTGGCGCCGCGAAGATAGCCGCTGTCGGCCCCGCGACAGCCGCAGCGATTGAATCTGCCGGTCATGATGTCGACATCCGCTCCCCGGCGGGCTATGACAGCGAGCATTTGCTCATCGAACCAGAACTCCAGGATGTCAGCGGAAAGATCGTTCGAATTATTCGCGGCGATGGCGGTCGAGAACTGATCGCCGAGACGCTAAGAGATCGTGGTGCAATAGTCGAGTACCTGGCTGTGTACGACCGACGTATGCCCGCTTACTCGGCTCCCGAAATTGCCGATCTCGAGCAACAATGGCGCGCGGGTGCGGTCAATGTAGTAACAGTCATGAGCGTCGAGTCGCTCACAAACCTCATCGCGATATTACCTGAATGGTGCGCAACCGAGCTCGAAAATACCCCACTGGTGACGCCGGCCCCTCGTGTGATAAAAGAGGTGCTGGATCGATTCCCCGGCATCCCCACAGCGCTTGCACGAGGACCGCAGGCCAGCGAAATCGTTGCCGCAATCCTGAACCGCAACCAGACTTAACCGGACAACCCAGATGAGCAAGAAAGGCAAACTGAAAGACTCGAAGCTCCCGGACGAGGAGGAGGCTGTTGTCGAGGAGCCTGCAGTGGAAGCGGAGCCGGAACCAGAGCCGGAACCAGAGCCGGAGCCTGAACCGGAACCTGGGCTTGAGCCGGAGACCGAGCCCGAAGCCGAAGAACCAGAGAAAAGGGGGTCCAGTGGCGTCGCCTGGCTCGCTCTCTTCCTGTCGCTCATAACACTGGCGTCGGTCGGCTACATGGTGGTTCAGGACTGGCGCGCAGAGAGCGATGCGGCTCAAAGCGCAACGTCGCTTGCCGACCTCAGAAATCGTGTCGCATCGTCCAGTGAGTTGCTCTCGAATCTCGATCGCAGCCTGGCCGAGTTGGTCGCGGCTGATGCAAAAACAACATCAGAACTCGAACAGCAACAACAAGATCTCGACAGCCGGATTCAGCTACTCGACTCATTGCCATCGCGCATGTCGAACGTCGAGAACTCCCTGTCGGCCCTGCAAGGCGTATCCACGGGCGTGCGAAACACCTGGCTGCTCGCGGAAGCCGAGTACTACATGCAGATCGCGAATGCGCAATTGCAACTGGCTGGCAATCCGCACCTCGCCACACTTGCGCTCGGCATGGCGGATGAGCGCATTGCGCAGCTCGCCGATCCTGCACTAACCGAGGTGCGTCGCGCACTGGCAGACGAACTCGCTGCACTCGACGGCATGGAGAAGCCGGATATTGAAGGCGTGACATTGACACTGGCGAGTCTGGCTCGAGTAGTCGATTCGTTGCCGCTCAAACAGCCCTCCGGTTCGCAAACAGACGATGAAGCTGATGTCGACTCCGAATTGAGCGGTATCGACAAAGCCTGGGCGTCCGTCAAAGGTGCCGTATCGGGTCTTGTCAAGGTCAGCGGACCCGAAGCAACGGCGATGCCTCTGATGACGCCCGACGCGGTTTACTTTCTGCGCACTAATCTGACCTTACAGCTGCAGGCTGCGCGACTGGCTTTGCTGCGTGGTGAACAGGCTGTGTTCCAGCAGAGTCTCAATGATGCCGCGACCTGGCTCAAGCTGTATTTCGATACCGAAAGCGCGCAGGTCGCGAGCGCCTTGCAAACGATCGGCGAAATTCGCGGTGGCTTGTTTGCGGTAACGCCGCCTGATATTTCCACATCGCTCCGGCTACTGCGGCAATTCAAGACGATCTCAGAGCCCGCGCAATGAAATTTGGCGCCATCGTCATAATCGCATTGATCCTCAGTGCCATCTCTGCGCATTTCTTGCTCGGTGATCCGGGCTACGTCGCCATCAATTTTCGTGGTTACCTGATCGAAATGTCGGTGCCTGTTCTGGTAGGACTCGCGGTGCTGCTTGTAATTACTGTCTGGCTTGTTCGCCGGCTTGTACAGGCACCGCGCCGACTCGGTGAGGCGGCAGGCCGTTATCGTGCCGGGCGCGCCGGCCAAAAACTGACCCGCGGCATGATCGAAGTAGCAGAGGGAAATTTCGCGCGTGGCGAAAAACTTCTGGCGAGAGCCGCAAGCACAAGCGATGCACCGCTCTTCAATTACCTGCAGGCAGCGCGTGCGGCACACCTCCAGGGCAGGGATGAGCGCCGCGACGAGTGGCTGAAACTCGCTTATGAACATACGCCCGAGGCCGCGAACGCGGTGCTGTTAACTCAGGCAGAACTGCAGCTCGACCGTGACCAATATGAGCAGGCGTTGGCAACGCTACGTCGTTTGGAGGAAAACTCCCGGGATCACAGCTATGCGCTCGCTCTTCTCGGTCGTCTGTATTTCCAGCTGCAGGATTGGGCACAGCTCGCTGACATACTGCCGCGCTTGCGCAAGCAGGGCCGGGTCAAACAGGACACGCTCGACAAGTGGACGATTCGCGTCCACAGCGAGCGCTTCAAGCGCGCAGCAGATGGCGACGCCGTCATCGCGGAGTGGAAGAGCGTAGCCAAGATGCTCCGGGATAACACGACATTGCTTGACGCGTACTACATGAACCTGATGCGCTGCGGCCAGCACGAGACGGCAGAAAAAGATCTCACCTCGGCGCTGAAAGCAGAATGGCAAGGGCCACTGGTGAGACTGTTCGGCCTCGTCGAAGGACCGGACCCCAGTAAGCAACTCAAGCGCGCCGAAGGCTGGCTTACGAAACACGGCGAGGATGCGGACTTGTTGCTCACATCGGCACGCCTTTGTCTTCGAAATGAACTGTGGGGGAAAGCCCGCAGTTACCTCGAAACCGTGATCAGCCTGCGGCCAACGCCAGAAGCCTATCAGGAATATGGGCGCTTATTGACGCAACTCGGTGAAACCGACGCAGCAGCTGACGCCTATCGCGCCGGGCTCGGCATGGTAGCCGGGAGCCCCTTGCCCGCTATCCCGCATCTTGTCCCGGACAAGGAATGACCTGGTCGATGCTGGTCATCGGCACCGGCTATGTCGGTCAGCGATTTCTGGCACAACAATCTGCAGAAACGGTTATCGGCCTGAGTCGCTCTTCGATATCGTCGGAGCAACACGTCGAATCCTACGACCTGGATGCGGGCGGCCAGCTACCACTGGCTCTGCCCGATCACTACGGCATTCTGTACACCGTGCCGCCGTCCCCTGAATCCGAATCCGACGTCCGACTCGAACGCTTGCTAAAAGAGCTGACGCCTGCACCTGCGCGTTTTGCCTATATCAGTACAACCGGGGTTTACGGCAATCGGGATGGCGCAGAAGTTGACGAGCTTACGTCACCAGATCCGCAGACAGGTCGGGCAAGACTTCGCATGGCCGCCGAGCAGGTCCTTCAGTCATGGGGCGCGAAGCACCACGTTGACGTCTCGATTCTTCGGGTTCCTGGTATATACGGTCCGGAACGACTTGGCGTAGAGCGCGTTCGCGAAGGCGCCGCCGTTATCGACGAAGCGGACGTGGGGCCCGGAAATCGCATTCATGTCGATGATCTGGTCGCGTGCTGCCTCGCGGCGTTATCGAACGACGCTCCCGCCGGCATTTATAACGTTGGCGATGGCGACCTGCGTTCGTCGACATGGTTCACGCGTGAGGTGGCGCGCCAGTGTCAGCTGGAGCCTCCACCGATAATCAGCATGGAAGACGCCGAATGCGAGTTCTCGCCAATGCGATTATCGTTTCTAAAAGAGTCGCGAATCGTCAACACACAAAAAATGAACGACGTGCTTGGAGTGACACCGAAGTATGCAAACGCCGAGGACGGGATCCGAGCCAGCCTCGACGAAGATCGTGCGTGATATTGCGGCTACGGTTGGCTGCGCTTGCTTCGCAACCATGCAGTCAGCGGTTCCCAGTCATTCCAGTCAGGCCAGGCGATGTACTCGGGTAACTCAAATATGCCGAGGCCACGCGTGTATGCACGCACATAGTTCTGCGCCTCGCGTAGTGTTGCGATGTACGGCACCCTCGCCTTCGTCAGGTATTCGTCCAGATCACCAAATATCAGCGTGTTGTCTCGCACGCGGTTTGCCAGCGCCCCGATCCTGACCTTCTTGTTCTGTACTTTGCCGACATTCTGAAGCTCTTTCAGAAACGTCGTTGTTGCCTGCATATCGATGGGCGACGGCAAAACAGGCACGACAATCGTCTCTGCGTGTCTTACGAGGTCCGTCAACTCCTTCCCATGCGACCGGGCCGGGGCGTCACTGACGACAATATCCGCACCGCGTGGCACGTGTCGAAGGCCGCCTTCGAACGCTGCAACTGCAGCGATTGTTGGCCGGTTTTCGGGGCGACGTTCGAGCCAGTCGAGACTGGAGCGTTGTGGATCGTAATCAGCAAGGGCGACGCTTGCGCCTTCGTTAGCGAAATAGGATGCAATATTGGTCGCGAGTGTGCTTTTTCCACAGCCACCCTTTGCATTCAATACCATTATGTGCCGCATGACCTCTCCTCAAGGGCAGTGTTATTAGAGTTTTATGTAAACTATACCGGCCGAGATCAAATGTCCATCAGCTTGAATTCCGTATTCACGACGACATTTTTTCGACAATTTGCGTGTCGTACGGAGTATAAACTTCGTCCATGCAACTCGTATTCCTGAAAATGCAGGGTGCCGGCAATCAGATTGTCGTCATCGATCAGCGTGATCAAGACTTGCCGCCACCGTCGGCACCCGAACTGCAACGGCTCGGCGACATCGGTACCGGGCCAGGATTCGATCAATTGATGTGGGTCGGACCTGCGCGGGATGAATCGGCCGCCGCAAGCTACCGCGTATTCAATGCCGACGGCTCTGAGGTCGAACAATGCGGCAACGGCGTCCGTTGTGTCGCCTGGATGCTGGCCAGGACCGGCGGCACTGAAAAGTCCTTCACGCTGGAAGGGCCTGCCGGTCGGATCGAAGCGGTCGTTCTCGATGATAATCGGGTTTCAGTCAGTATGGGCCCACCCGAGTTCGATCCTGTGCGTGTACCCTTCGTTGCAGAAGCTCAGCTGGACCACTACGAGCTCGTGGTGTTCGGGCATTCGTATGAAGTGTCAGTACTGTCGATGGGCAATCCACACTGTGTACTTCTGGTCGACAGCATTGCCGTGGCCGACGTAGACAGATTAGGTCCGGCAATCGAACGGCATGAACGATTCCCGGCGGCAACCAACGTCGGCTTCATGTGCATCCTGGACCGGACGAATATTGAACTGCGCGTCCACGAGCGCGGTGTCGGCGAAACCCTCGCCTGCGGCACTGGCGCGTGCGCTGCAGTCGTTGCGGGCCGACGGCTTGGCCGGCTCGACGAGCAAGTCACCGTGCGACTGCCGGGAGGGCAACTCGTGGTAAGCTGGCCCGGTGGCACAGCACCCGTATGGCTCACCGGCAATGCCGAATTGATTAGTGAAGGAACGATTGATCTATGAGCACACAACGCAAGCCGGCATTCATCGAAGAAGGGCTGTCAGAGCAAGCCGTACAGGACTACCTCGAGGCACATCCTGACTTTTTTGATCGCCACAGTGCATTACTGGGCCAGCTCGAGTTGCCGCATGGCGCAGGCGGCGCCGTGTCTCTCGTGGAGCGTCAGGTGTCGATGCTGCGGCAGAAGGAAATCAAACTCCAGCGTCAGCTCAAGGAGTTGATCGAAGTCGCTCGTGCGAACGACCTTCTCTCTGCGAAGATTCATCAACTAACTCTGCAATTGCTCGCAGCTGACGACCTGCAGGGCTGCGTAGCGGCCATCGAAGAGGCGATGCGCAGCGGTTTTGGAGCCGACCAGTCTATTCTCATCCATTTTGGCGATCCGAACTTGTTCGACGATATCGATGTCGGCCGGTTCTTCCGCGTAGTCGATCGCAGCGATGACATGCTCACACCGTTCGATACTTTCCTGAAGGGCAGTGGTCCACGCTGTGGCCAGGTCCGCGACTCTCAGCGGGACTTTCTGTTTCATGATGACGCCCAGGAGATTGGTTCCGTGGCGCTCGTGCCGCTCGGCGACAAGACGCGGATCGGTTTTCTCGCAATTGGCAGCGCCGATGCCGACCGCTTTCACCCGGGCATGAGCATCGATTTTCTCGCTCGCATCGGGGACCTGATCGCGGAAGCCCTGAAGCGCTACTAAGTTACGGGAGTCCGCCCGGTGCACGACACTGAGAAGGGCTGGATAGAGAAGTTCATAGGCCACCTCGAATTTGAGCGCCGGCTATCCGATCTGACCTGCAAGCACTATCGCCGCGATCTCGAGGCGCTGCTCACCTATTGCGATGAGATCGGCGTCCAGCGCTGGAGCAACATCGACAGTGAACACATCCGGAGCTACTCCGCCACCTGCTACCGGCGCGGCCTTTCTGCACGGAGTATTCAGCGACGATTGTCTGCCACACGCACATTCTTTCGCTACCTGCTTCGCGAAAAACACGTCAGGACCAACCCGGTGGTCTCGGTATCCGCACCAAAGTCCGGCAAGCGCTTGCCCGGTAACCTGGATGCCGATCGCATGGCCCGCCTGCTCGATATTCCCGGTGACGAACCGATCGTCAATCGCGATCGTGCCATCCTCGAACTCCTGTACTCCTCCGGGTTGCGTCTTTCGGAACTGACCGATCTGAACTGTGGTGACGTCGACGTGCAAGACGCCACCGTGCGAGTAACCGGCAAGGGAAACAAGGACCGCATCGTGCCCGTCGGCAGGCACGCACTGCGTGCGCTGGCGAAATGGTACAAGTCGCGTGGGCAACTCGCACAGGCAGATGAGACCGCGATGTTTGTCAGCAATCGCGGCACACGCCTGCGCCCGCGCTCAGTTCAGGCGCGTGTGACTCACTGGGCCAAACGTCAGGGCATTGATACGAAAGTGTTCCCGCATCTCTTTCGGCATTCTTTTGCCACCCACTTGCTCGAGTCGAGCCATGATCTTCGCGGTGTCCAGGAACTGCTGGGCCATGCCAACATCTCGACGACTCAGGTTTATACTCACCTTGACTTCCAACATCTTGCCCAGATATACGACAAGACTCATCCTCGCGCCCGGAAAAAGAGCTAGCTGTAGAAGCGGCTTTAGCCGCGATGACCCCCGGCCGCAGCAAAAAAAGGTAGATCACGATGGAACAATTTCGAGGGACCACCATTGTCTCGGTACGCCGCAATGGCAAGGTCGTCATCGCCGGTGACGGCCAGGTCAGCGTTGGCAACACCGTTATGAAAGGTAATGCCCGCAAAGTTCGGCGACTGGCCGATGGCCGCGTGATCGCCGGTTTCGCCGGCGGCACGGCCGACGCATTCACTCTGTTCGAGTTGTTCGAGAGCAAACTCGAGCAATACGGCAACCTGACTCGCGCCGCCATCGAACTTGCAAAAGACTGGCGTACCGACCGCCGCCTGCGGCGACTCGAGGCACTGCTCTGCGTCGCTGACGAGGAAACTTCGTTCACGATCTCGGGCAACGGCGATGTCATTGAGCCGGAACACGACCTGATGGCGATCGGTTCAGGCGGGCCATTCGCACAAGCTGCCGCATTCGCTCTATTACAGAACACCGATCTCGAGGCGAGAGAGATTGCTGAAAAAGCCCTGAGTATTGCCGCCGATATCTGTGTCTATACGAACAAGAATATCGTCATCGAAGAGCTGCCGGCCAAATAGCATGTCACAAATGACCCCCAGAGAAATCGTCCAGGAACTGGACAAACACATCGTCGGCCAGGACGAGGCCAAGCGAGCCGTGGCGATCGCATTGCGTAATCGCTGGCGCCGCGTACAGGTCGATGAGCCGCTACGTAGCGAGATCACACCGAAGAACATCCTGATGATCGGCCCGACTGGCGTTGGCAAGACCGAAATATCGAGGCGCCTCGCGCGACTCGCCAAAGCGCCATTCATCAAGATCGAGGCCACCAAATTCACAGAGGTCGGCTATGTCGGTCGCGAAGTCGACAGCATCATTCGTGACCTAATGGATATCGCCGTCAAAATGATTCGCGAAGACGCGATGTCAAAAGTCCGCCATCGTGCCGAGGATGCGGCCGAAGAACGCGTGCTCGATGCGCTGCTGCCACCACCATCGCAAAACGTCGGTTTCACGGCCGATGCCGAGCCCGCATCAGATGGTAGTGAGACGCGACAAAAATTCCGCAAGATGTTGCGCGAAGGCAAACTCGACGACAAGGAAATCGAGGTCGACATTCAAGCCATGCCGGTCGGCGTCGAGATCATGGCGCCTCCGGGCATGGAGGAGATGACAAGCCAGCTGCAGGGAATGTTCCAGAATCTCGGCGGCAACCGCCGTACGACGCGCAAGCTCAAGGTCAAAGACGCGCTCAAGCAATTGACCGACGAGGAAGCCGCGAAGATGCTCGACGAAGAGGAACTCAAGACGCGAGCACTCGAGGCGGTAGAGCAACACGGTATCGTTTTTCTGGATGAGCTCGACAAGGTTGCGAGTCGTTCAGGAGTGCAAGGTGCGGACGTATCCCGCGAAGGTGTGCAGCGGGACTTGTTACCGATCGTCGAGGGTTCGACGGTCAATACCAAGTACGGCATGGTGAAGACGGACCATATCCTGTTTATCGCATCCGGCGCATTTCACGTATCCAAGCCTTCGGATCTGATTCCGGAACTGCAGGGCCGGTTTCCGATTCGCGTCGAACTCAAGTCGCTCACCACCAACGACTTCGTCAGGATCCTGACCGAACCGGATGCCTCGTTGACTTTGCAATACAACGCGTTGCTCGCAACCGAAGAGGTCGGAATCGAATTTAGCGAAAGTGGCGTGCGCCGCATTGCCGAGGTTGCCTTTCAGGTCAATGAGAGCACTGAAAATATCGGCGCGCGGCGATTGCACACGGTGATGGAGCGTCTGCTGGAAACCGTGTCATTCGAGGCGTCGGACAAGAGCGGTACGCACGTGCAGATTAATGCCGGCTATGTCGATGATCATCTGGCAGAGCTGGCGAAAGATGAGGATTTGAGCCGGTATATCCTCTGATGACCCTGACCGAGATACGACTGCGACAGAAATCCCGGCTCCTTGTCGTAAGCTTCGATGACGGTAGCGAATTCAGCTTTTCCTTCGAGTACCTTCGCGTACACTCTCCCAGCGCCGAAGTCGTTGGGCATGGACCGGGCCAGGAGACACTGCAAACAGGCAAGGAAAATGTTGCCATCACCTCGATCGATCCGATCGGCCACTACGCCGTGCGCCTCGTGTTCGACGACGGCCACGATACGGGGCTGTATTCCTTTACCTATCTGCATGAACTCGGGCGCAACATGGAGGCAAACTGGCGGGCCTACCTCGACCGCCTCGAGGCAGCAGGGTATGCTCGCGAAAAGCCCAAATAACAACAGATCATGAGCAAACGCGACACATCGGCCGAAACGACGCATTTCGGCTACAAGAGCGTACCGGTAGACGACAAAGCCGACCACGTCAGGGGTGTGTTCGACTCTGTCGCCTCCCGATACGACATCATGAACGACCTGATGTCGGCCGGCCTGCATCGACTGTGGAAGCGACACACGATCGACCTGGCCGCGGCACGCCCGGGCCACGCAATACTCGATCTGGCAGGCGGCACCGGCGATCTCGCACTCAAATTCGCCCGGCAGGTCGGGCCCAGGGGGCATGTCGTTCTTGCCGATATCAACGCGGCAATGCTCGAACAGGGCCGACGAAGACTGATTGACGCGGGTGTTGCAGGCAATCTGACAATTGCTCAGGTCAACGCCGAAAGTCTGCCTTTTGATGATGCCTCGTTCGATCGAATCACGATCGCCTTCGGCCTCAGAAACGTCACCGATAAAGACGCCGCGCTGCGATCGATGTATCGCGTATTGAAGCCTGGCGGCAAGGTGCTGATTCTCGAATTCTCTCAACCGGGCAAGACGATTAAGCCCGCCTACGATTTGTATTCCTTTAAAGTGCTGCCCCTGATCGGCAAAATCATCACAAAGGACGAGGACAGCTATCAATACCTGGCCGAGTCGATTCGCATGCACCCCGATCAGGAAACTCTGGTGGGCATGATGAAGGACGCCGGCCTGGAGCGTTGCCGCTACCAGAATCTCGCCGCTGGCATTGTCGCCCTGCACATCGGCTATCGGATTTAGGTGGGCTGCGAGTGGACCCTCTTGAGACCTTGCTCCGACCAGTTGCGACTATTCTCAACCGCAATATTCAGGATACGACACCCGCGCGCGAGCTGTGTGAACAGCTCGATGACAAGATCGTCGCCGTACGTGTGCGCGATACGGCGCTCACCATGTATTTCGAGATCAACGACACAGTCGTTTCGTTGACGACAAACCCGGTGGCAGAACCGGATGTCGTCGTTACGGGGTCGCTGCTGACGCTGGCGCGCATGGCCGGCTCTTCTGGTGAGAGCGCCGTTCGTGATGGATCGCTCGAACTGACGGGTGACCCGGAGACGGCGCACGCTTTTCAGCAGCTACTCGCTTTCGCGAAGCCGGATATCGAGGAAGAGCTTTCGGCACTGATCGGCGATGCTGGAGCGCACCGTGCGGGCGAGATAATGAGGGGAGTTGGCAGCTGGGCTAAAGGCGCACGCGGGACATTGGGGGCAAATATTCGCGAATACCTGCAAGAGGAAAGTGGTGACCTTCCAAGTCGCCACGAGGTGGAGCGGTTCGCACAGCAAGTCAGTTCTTTGCGCGACGATGTAGCTCGTCTCGAAGCGCGCCTCAACAAGTTCGACAAAGGAACCTGACAATGCGGCGGAGGCGCACACTCAAGCGAATCCTCGGCATTCAACGTGTACTCGTAAAATACGGGCTCGACGATGTCATCAAGGAAACGCACCTGCTACGGCCGCTTCGCTTCTTTTTCCATGTGCTGCCGCGTCGCCGTAACACCTCTGCGCCGCTTGGCGAGCGAATCCGTCTCGCCCTCGAGGAGCTTGGCCCAATCTTCGTAAAATTTGGCCAGGCGATTTCGACGCGACGTGACTTGCTGCCGCCCGACATTGCCGACGAACTCGCGAAGTTGCAGGATATGGTGCCACCGTTTCCGGCCGAAGAGGCGATCGAGATTCTCAACGGCGCCTATGGCGAACCCGTCGAACGGGTCTTCAAGCGTTTCGACGTGGCACCATTTGCGGCCGCATCGATTGCCCAGGTCCATACCGCACAGTTGAAATCCGGCGCCGAAGTCATCGTTAAAATACTGCGGCCCGGCGTACAGGAGCAAATCGAGCGAGACATCGACGTCTTGCGCATGGTAGCGAGCCTCGCTGATCGATATTGGGAGCACGGCAAACGCCTGCGGCCCCTGGAAGTCGTCGCGGAGTACGAACAGACAATTATTGACGAGCTCGACCTGATGCGCGAGGCCGCCAACACGGCACAGCTCAAACGTAACTTTGCTGGCTCAGACATGCTCTATGTGCCCGACATCTACTGGGACTACTGCCGCCCCGAGGTCATGGTTCAGGAACGCATTTACGGTATTCCCATCAGCGATATGGACGCCCTGCGCGAGGCCGGTACAAACATTAAGGTGCTCGCCGAGAACGGTGTCGAGATCTTTTTTACGCAGGTGTTCCGGCACAATTTCTTTCACGCGGACATGCACCCGGGAAATATTTTTGTCATCGTGACCGACCCCGACAGGCCCAAATATGCGGCGGTTGATTTCGGCATCGTTGGCACGCTCAGTCCCGAGGACCAGAAATATCTGGCAAGCAACTTCCTCGCCTTTTTCGATCGCGATTATCACCGTATCGCGAAACTGCACATCGACTCGGGCTGGGTACCCGCGGGCACGCGAATCGACCAGCTGGAGATGGCCGTGCGGACCGTTTGCGAGCCAATATTCAACAAACCACTCTCCGAAATTTCTTTTGCGCAGGTCCTGATGCGTCTATTTCGTGTCGCGCAGCGATTCAATGTGGAAATCCAGCCGCAGATGATTCTTCTGCACAAGACGCTTTTTAATATCGAAGGACTCGGTCGCGAGCTGTATCCACAACTGGATCTTTGGCAGACAGCGCACCCGGTGCTCAAGCAGTGGATGAGTGAGCAGGTCGGGCCAAAGGCCATACTCGAGGATTTGCGTGAGAACCTGCCGCTGTTGCGTGAAGCCTTGCACGAACTGCCGGGCATTCTAAAGAACCTGGCGAGCCTGCTTAGCGATCCAGGCAGCCGAAAATAGCGGGTGGCTTGATGATTTTGCCGCATGTCGCAAGATTTCTGCTCTGGCTTGGTGGCTGGACAGCGGTCGGCAAAGCCCCCGGCATCAGGAAGGCTGTGCTAATTGCAGCGCCGCATACGTCCAACTGGGATGGCTTCTGGGCGATCGTCTACAAGGTGTACATCGGGATCGACATCAGCTGGTTCGTCAAGGATTCAATGTTCTGGTTTCCCATGAGTGTGTTACTGCGGTCATTCGGTGGGATCCCGCTCAACCGCAGGCGCGCCGGTTCTGTTGTCAACGAAGCGATTCTCGCATTCGACGAAAACGAGTACTTCTATTTTGGATTGGCCCCGGAAGGAACGCGCAGCAAGACGCCCGGGTGGAAGAGTGGCTTCTATCGGATCGCCGAGGGAGCCAACGTGCCTGTCGTGTTCGGATTCCTGGACTACCGCAATAAGCGACTTGGTTTTGGGCCTGTGATGACGCTGACCGGAGACAAGGACGCCGATTTGGCCATCTGCCGATCGTACTATTCGTCGATTGGCGGGCGCTGGCCCGAGAAAACGAGCCCGATCGAGCTTTCACGCTAGAGCCGTCGATGGCGCCAAACCAAAAACTATCGAGACCGCATCGTCCGATCCGCAGCTATGTTCGCCGCGCCGGCCGCCTGACGCCTTCGCAGCAACGAGCGCTCGATGCCCTTTGGCCGGTTTACGGGCTTGACCCTGAGCCGTGCGAACTCGAGTTCGAGGAGATTTTCGCCAGAAAAGCGCCCATAGTGCTTGAAATCGGCTTCGGCAATGGCGAGACACTCGTGCAACAAGCGCGCGAGAATCCCGACAACGGCTATTTAGGCATCGAAGTACATGATCCTGGTATCGGGCATTGCCTGATCGCGGCAAGGGAAGCCGGTGTCACAAACCTCAAGCTGATCGCTGATGATGCAATCAGCATACTGCAGCAACAAATTCCGCCAGCCTCACTGCGGCGGATCAATCTCTACTTCCCCGACCCCTGGCCGAAGAAACGCCATCATAAACGTCGTATCGTGCAGCCGTCGTTTCTCGCACTTTGTGCTGATTGCCTGGACGCAAATGGCGCGCTGCACATCGCGACCGACTGGGGTAACTATGCCGAGCACATCGACGAAACACTGGCTGACTCCGATCTGTTTGCCTGCGTTGAACAACGTGAACATGCCGGTGATAATCCGCTGGACCGCCCGATGACGAAGTTCGAGCGCCGCGGCCTGAAAAAGGGGCACCGAATATGGGACTGGCGCTTCGAAAAAACTGCCTGATCCCGCGTGAAACTTGAATTTTGAACCCTTGACCTATATCTGGAGGAGAGTATTCTTTTGGTGAGAATTCAGGACAAACAACGTGGCAATCGCCTACCCGACAATTGGCCAATGGTTTCGTCGCCCCAGCGGCACGTTACTCGAGGTCGTTGCGGTCGACGAACAAGACAGCACTGTCGAGATTCAGCTTTTTGACGGAACAATTGGTGAAATCGAGCTTGACGCCTGGGCAGATCAGGCGCTGGTCGAAGTCGCGGCACCGGAAGACTGGTCCGGATCTGTCGACATGGATCCAGAAGATTTCATCGGCAAGTCCAGCAAAATGCCAACCGGGTTTCACGATCCGCTTAGTTTCCTCGAAGACACCGAGTAGCCGCGATTGCTTTACATGCTGGTTGGCCCGGTCACATAGATAACACCTTCCCGAACATCCACCGCTACCGGCTTTAACGACTTGCCGATACACGGTCCGCGGAAACACAGGCCCGTGTCTATCTCATATTGCGCACCGTGCGATGCACATATGATCGCTGCGTCGTCCTTGGTCAGAAACCCGTCAGGAATCCAGTTCAGTTGATGGCCGACGTGTAAGCAGTAGTTCTGGTAGGCATAGATCTTATTGTCCCGACGGACGACGAAACCGTGAAACGGCCAGTCACCCTCGCCGATTTGAAATTCCCGGCATCCGGGGTCGGCAAGTTCGTCCATCCGCCCGACGGCCACTTCAGCTGACGGACTCATCCGGTCCCCACGGAGCAACCTTGAACAACAGCAACATGCCCGGAAGCGCCAGCACGGTGCATAACAGGAAGAAATTCGTCCAGCCGACTTGTTCGACGATCAAGCCGGTCACGGCGTTTGCCAGTGTACGTGGCACCGCGGTCAAAGCAGTGAACAGTGCGAATTGCGTTGCCGCGAAAACCGGGTTCGTCGTTCGGGCGATAAATGCCGTGAATGCCGCTGTTCCCAGTCCTACGCCCAGGTACTCGAAAGCGACGACCGCACCAAGCGCCCAGGGTTCGGTGCCCACGACCGATAGAAACGCAAACCCTAAGATGCTGATCACCTGCACGACGCCAAAAATCCACAGCGCACGATTGATGCCCAGCTTGATCATGATGATTCCACCGGCAAGTCCACCGATTATGGCCGCGGCGAGCGAGGCGAACTTGGCGATGACGCCGATCTGCGTGAGAGTAAAGCCCACATCCACAAAGAATGGCGACTGCAGCGCAGTAGCCATGTTGTCACCCAGCTTGTACAGGAACATGAAAGCGAGGATCAGTGCCGCGCCGCTCAGGCCCTTACGCTGCACGAATTCCCGAAATGGTTCCACGACCGCTTCGCGCAACGTTCGCGGTGGTGTCGGGTTTGCTATTGCCTCCTGAATGATCAAGGTCAACAAAAGGCCGATGCCCATGAACAGCGCGACGACGACGAACACGGTATGCCAGGGAAGGTGGTCCGCGAGAATCAGCGCCAGCGACCCGGGCACGAGCCCCGCCAAACGATAGGTCTGCACATGAATCGCGTTGCCAATGCCGAGTTCGACGTCGGGCAGCAGCTCGCGACGATAAGCGTCAAGCACGATGTCCTGACTGGCACTGAAGAATGCGACAGTGGCGGCCAGATAGGCCACGGTCCATATCGACAAATCTGGCTTTATGAAACCCATCGACGCAATGGACCCAAGTAAGGCCAGTTGCGTGACCATCATCCAGCCGCGGCGCCGGCCAAGGAACGGCAGCGTATAGCGGTCCATGATCGGCGACCAGAGAAATTTCCAGGTGTAGGGAAATCCGACCAACGCAAAAAAACCGATCTCCGCAAGACCAACGCCCTCTACCCTCAACCATGCGGGAACCAGCTGAATGAGGACATATAGCGGCAAGCCCGAGGTAAAACCGGTGAAGACGCAAATCAACATGCGTCGATTCAGAATGGCTTCTTTGAATGACTCCGGTGCGTTGCGTCCGCCGTTCGTTGTGGCTTCAGTCGCCATGTTCCCAATCGTAATCCATGATCAGCGGCGCGTGATCAGAAAATCGTTCATCTTTGTAGATATGGGTTCGCAGAACCTTGTCCCAGAGACCCTTTGTTACAACCTGATAGTCGAGCCGCCACCCGACATTGTTGTCCCAGGCGCGTCCGCGGTTCGACCACCATGTGTAGGAGTTCGGTTCCTGCTCGATGGTGCGGAATGCATCAATCCAGCCGTACTCACCAAACACCTTGTCCAGCCACGCGCGTTCCTCGGGTAAACAACCTGAATTCTTCTGATTGGACTTCCAGTTCTTTATGTCGGCTTCTTTGTGCACGATATTCCAGTCACCACAGATGATGTGCTCCGATCGGCGGCGCTGCAGCTTCAGCAAGTGTTCGGTAAACGAATCCATGCAGCGAAACTTCGCTTCCTGGCGCTCTTCGCTCGATGAGCCTGACGGCAAGTACAGCGATACAACGGAGATTCCTTCCAACTGCACCTCGAGATAGCGGCCCTCGTTATCGAATTCCTGATCACCGTAGCCGCGAATAACTTTTTTCGGCTCATGTTTTGAATAGACCGCCACGCCGCTGTAACCCTTTTTGATCGCATCTTCGTAATAGCAGTGATAGCCCGCAGGCGAGAAAATCTCGTCACCGAGTTGGTGAACCTGTGCCTTGGTCTCCTGGATGCACACAACATCCGCATCCTGCTGTCGCATCCACTCGAAAAAGCCTTTCCGGGCCGCGGCGCGGATGCCGTTCGCGTTCAGGCTGATTACTCGAAACAATCGGTTTCTCCCTGAGGTGCTGCGTGTCATACTCGGACGCGCAAATCGAAGGCGGCCATCATACAGAAAGACCGATACATGCAGGCCTATAAGAAAGAATTCATTGACCTTTCGCTTGAACTCGGCGTGCTGCGCTTTGGCAAGTTTACGTTAAAGTCCGGACGAGTTAGCCCATACTTTTTCAACGCCGGACTTTTCAATACCGGCTATGCTGCCGCGAGACTCGGGCGATATTACGCAGCCGCAATCGCCGAGTCCGGCATCAAGTTCGATATGTTATTCGGGCCTGCGTACAAAGGCATTCCACTTGCAGCTCTTTCCGCTGCGTCACTCGCCGAACATCAGGACCTCGACGTACCTTTTGCGTTTAATCGCAAGGAAGCGAAGGCGCACGGTGAGGGCGGCAACATCATCGGTGCGCCCCTCGAAGGCCGCGTGCTGATCGTCGATGACGTGATTACTGCCGGCACCGCGGTTCGCGATGCCTGTCAGCTCATCTCGTCCAGCGGCGCAGATATTGCCGGATTGGCTATTTCGCTCGATCGCCAGGAGCGAGGTCAGGGAGCATTGTCGGCGGTGCAGGAGCTGAAGCAGTCTCTCGGGATCCCGGTGGCCAGCATCATCCGGCTCAATGACCTGATCGCTACCCTGGAGGAATTAAGTGAGTATGAGAAATTCCTGAATCCGGTGGTGGCGTATCGGAAGAAATACGGCATAATCTCGTAAGCGTCGGAAGTTATTATGATTTTAGTCAAATATTCGATTGAGCGGATTATCGGACCACGCTGCAATTTCGCGAACCAGTCCAAGAAATATGCTTGCCAGACATGGCATAGTTGGGCTATGCGACCAAAAACTCTTTCAGTTGCTCTTTGCCTGCTCCTGCCGCTGCTTGCCACTGCGCAACAACAGCGCACTACATACAGTTGGGTCGACGACGAGGGAGTAACGCACTACGGCGACAGGATTCCGCCCGAGTTCGCAGACAAGCCAAAGGACGTGCTCAACGAGCACGGCGTCATGGTCCGTCAACTGCATGGCAAAAAGACGCCCGAGCAGATTCAAGCTGAGAAAGAAGCCGCAGAGATTGAGGCACAGAACGAACTACAACGTCGCGCCGATCAGGTGTTGCTCGCAACCTACGTCACCGTTACGGAAATCGAAATGCACCGGGACAGACGCATCGAGTTGTTCCAGGCGCAGGCCCGCGTAACAGAACTGTATTTGCGTAACCTCCAGCGGCGATTGACTCAATTGAAGGGTAATGCCGGCAGCTTCAAGCCCTATAACTCAGATCCCGCAGCCCCGATGATCGACCCGGGCCTGCTCGAGGAGCTCAAGGAAACAGAGAGCGCGATTTCGCGTCATGAGAGTAATCTGAAGAAGCTCCGCAGCGCCGAGCGCGAGATCAGCGAACGCTTTGAAGGCGATATCCAGCGTTTTATGATCATCAGAGGTATGACCCACGCTCAAACCGCACCTGAGTGACCAAATCCTCCCGCCCCACGATCGCTATCGTCGAATTCCTCGACGACGCTGAACCGCACTTGCTCGACCGGCACAAACACCATCTGCGCAATGCGCTCGCCAGGCCTTACTTCGTAACTTTTTGAGCCGCGGTTCCAGCAGGAGATAAATACCTGCCCCTGATAGTCTGAATCGATCAAACCTGTCAGGTTGCCAAGCACAAGACCGTGCTTGTGGCCAAGCCCGGAACGCGGTAACAGCACAGCCGCAAGCGAAGCATCTCCAATGTGAATTGCGAGACCCGTCGGTATCAGCACTGTTTCGCCGGGCCCGACAGTAACAGGCTCGTCAATACAAGCTCGCATATCGAGGCCCGCCGACCCGCCGGTCGCGTAGTGTGGAAGTTCTATCGAATCCCCGAGCCGCGGATCAAGTATTTTCAGTTCAATGGATCGCATGGAGGTCCTGTTGTGTAGCAGCACTGCGGGTCGCCTTATAGCGTTCCGCCGTTAGTTGAATAATTTGCTGCGCCAGGGTGACTTTGGCGGCCTTGGGGAATCCCTGTTCGCCGCCATGCCAAAATATGTCAACCTCATTATCGTCATGATCGAAACCGCAGTCGTCACCCACCTTGTTTGCAACGATCATATCGAGCCGCTTGGCTTCGAGTTTGCCGAGCGCATAGGCACGAACATTCTCTGTTTCCGCTGCAAAGCCAACAGTAAATGGCGCATTTTCGAGCTTCGCAACCGCAGCAAGTATGTCTTTCGAACGGACGAGATCGAGACTCATTGTTTCCTTGTTCTTCTTGATCTTTTGCTTCGACGAATCGGCTGGCCGATAGTCAGACACCGCCGCCGCCGCAATAAATATATCTGCATCGCCGACATTGTCTTGCGTTACCGTGTACATCTCTTCGGCCGTCCTGACCTGGATCACATCCACCCCGCACGGTTCTGCGAGCGCCACCGGACCGCTGATCAGCATAACCTTCGCCCCTTGCGCGGCGGCAGCGCTCGCAATCGCATAGCCCATTTTTCCGGAGCTTCGATTAGTGATGTAACGAACAGGGTCGATAGGTTCGCGAGTCGGTCCCGCAGTGACTATTACGGTCTTACCACGGAGCACGTCCGCAACTGCATTTGCTGCCAGAGTCGGACCGCAGACGATCGCTGCGATTTCGTCAGGATCGAGCATGCGCCCGGCACCTGACTCACCGCAGGCCTGCGAACCGGTATCCGGGCCGAGCAGGCGGACGCCGCGCTCCTCGAGTGTCTTGCGATTCGCCTGTACGGCCGGGTTACCCCACATGACATGGTTCATTGCGGGTGCGATCGCAAGCGGTGCTTCAGTCGCGAGACACAGCGTCGTCAGCAAATCCGCCGCAGCCCCGCTAGCCAGGCGTGCCATGATCTCGGCTGTTGCCGGCGCGATCAGTACGACATCCGCCCACCGCGCCAGCTCGATATGGCTCATCGACGCCTCGGCTTCCTTGTCCCAGAGATTCGTCCGAATCGGCCGCCCGGACACGGCCTGCAGAGCCGTTTCGGTGACGAACTCTTCGGCCGACGCAGTCATGACAATTTGCACGTCGGCGCCACGCCCGCGCAGACGTCTGACGAGCTCGGGCGCCTTGTATGCGGCAATTCCGCCGGTGATGCCTAACAGGACATTCATGCGTGCCAGCTTAGCTCGTAGCTTGCCGGGATTTCCACCGAATCCGGTCATGACGGCCCGATTGACCGCTTGGCGTTGCGCGCCAGGTCGGCACAATAGGCCTTAATGACAACCACGCAACAACAAGGATCAGTCATGAGCGACGCAGAACTGCTCGCGACTTTTATGCACAGCGGTAATGGCAGTGCCGCGGCCTTCGAACTCGCTGACCAGCTGCTGTCTCGCTTCGGCGGGCTGCGACAATTGCTCCACGCTGACAGCAACGAGCTCCTCGAAGAGGACGGGATCGGCGTTTCCAGGTTGGCAATAATTCGCGCATTACCGGAGTTGGCCCGCCGCTACTACGAGACGTCCTTACCCACCGGGACGGCAATCCGGAGTCCAGCCGATACGGAGGCCTACCTGCGCGCGAGAATCCGTCACCTCGGGCATGAGATGTTCTGCTGCCTGTATCTTGACAACCGACACCGTGTACTCAGGTTTGACGAGATGTTCCGCGGCACAATTGACGGCACCAGCGTTTATCCGCGGGAAGTCGTCAAGGAGGCCCTGACGATTAATGCCGCGGCAGTGATTCTTGCCCATAACCATCCGTCGGGTGTCGCCGAGCCCAGCCAGGCCGACGAGCGGATCACGAGGCGCCTTAAATCGGCCCTTGAACTCGTCGATATTCGCCTGCTCGATCACCTGATCATCGGCGATGGAGACACGACTTCAATGGCCAGCCGGGGATTGATGTGACAGCGGTCAGAACCCTTTTTGTGAAAAGGGCTCTGACCCCATGGCTGGCCCTTGTATTGCGCCGATCAGGCTGGTATAAAGTTGCGCTCTCTGCCCGCCGGCCGTGGGCAACTTTATTGTAAAAACAGAGACTTAGAGTAATGTCCAGGGTATGTCAGGTCACCGGGAAGCGCCCGCAAAGCGGAAACAACGTTTCGCACGCCAATAATCGAACTCGCCGCCGTTTTTTGCCTAATTTGCAGAGCAAGCGGTTCTGGCTTGAATCAGAGCAACGCTGGGTACGCCTGCGCGTCTCGCACAAGGGCATGCGGATCATCGACAAGCACGGCATCGAGAAGGTCCTGGCCGACCTGCGTGCACAGGGACAGCGCATCTAGCGCCGGAGTATCAGCTAATGGCAAAGACTAACCGCGAAAAAATCAAACTGGTGTCGAGCGCCGGCAGTGGGCACTACTACACAACCGCGAAAAACAAAAAGCTTCATCCTGAGAAGATGAAGACGAAGAAATACGATCCGACAATTCGCAAGCATGTGATGTACAAAGAAGCGAAGATTAAGTAGATCTGCCTGCAGCATTCAAAAAAGGCCCGCTTCGAGCGGGCTTTTTTGTTGGAGCGCTCCAACACGTAAGATAAGGCCATGCCCGAACTTCCTGAAGTCGAAACCAGCCGCCGCGGTATCTCGCCGTATGTCGTTGGACAGCGTATTGAGAACGTTGTCATCCGCGAGCGCCGGTTGCGATGGCCGGTTAGTAACGATGTCGACAGAGAGTTGCCCGGCGCGACTATTGAGTCTGTCGGCAGGCGCGCCAAGTATTTGCTCCTGAATACGACGAACGGTTCCGCGATCGTCCACCTCGGCATGTCAGGCAGCGTGTTCGTCGTCGAGAGTGATACGCCGGCTGGCGTCCATGATCATTTCGACATTGAAGTCGGATCGGGAAAGTCGCTTCGCTTTCGAGACCCGCGGCGTTTCGGCTCGCTTCACTGGAGCATCGATGCTACGCAGCATTGGCTGCTGCGAAATCTCGGCCCGGAGCCGCTTGGTGATGACTTCTCGGGAAAACACTTGTGGGAGAAGTCACGAGGAAGACGAGTCAACGTAAAACAATTCATCATGAATGCCGCAATCGTTGTTGGCGTCGGCAACATCTATGCAAGTGAATCGCTTTTTCTTGCCGGCATTCATCCGTGCCGCGCCGCAGGACGAATTGCGAGAAGTCGTTATGCGTTGCTCGCAGCAACAATCAGAGACGTATTGGAGCAGGCGATACGTGCCGGTGGCACGACATTGCGTGACTTCTACGGTGGTGATGGTGAGGCCGGCTACTTTCAGCGGAGGCTGGAAGTGTATGGCCGTGACGGTGAACCTTGTACGCGCTGCAAGCGGCCCGTTTCAGTGATCGTTCTGAGTCAGCGCTCAACATTCTATTGCAAGAACTGCCAGCATTAGATTCTACGCTCTGCCGCAGCGCTCGAGTAATGCCAGTTTTATTTTGGGCGAGACGAACTCGGACACATCCCCCCCAAGCGCTGCGACTTCGCGCACCAGGGTTGATGATATGAACGTATATTTCTCGGTCGGCGTCAAGAATGCCGTCTCAACCTCTTCCGTCAGGTGGCGGTTCATATTTGCCAGCTGAAACTCGTACTCAAAGTCGGATACCGCACGCAAACCCCGAATGATGACTCGCAGTCCGTTATCTCGCGCGTAATCAACGGTAAGCCCCTGATACCCAACGACTTCAACATTTTCCATATCGGCAAGCGCACTCGCTGCCATTGCAACTCGTTCATTAGTCGTAAACATCGGCGCCTTGCTCGCAGGGTTATCCGCAATAGCAACAACAACCCGGTCAAACAGTGTCGTCGCCCGTCGCACGAGATCCTCGTGACCCAAAGTAATCGGGTCAAACGTGCCTGGATACATCGCAAATACCTTCATCGACTGTCTCCTCTAACTCCTGCTCTCAGTCTCCACGAGTGAATAGCGTACGTTGCCGGCATTTTTCGATTTCACGACCCGCCAGCCATCGGGGATCTTCGCCTCCGGTCTGCCCAGGTCCTCTTCGACATATACCTGAGCGCCGCCGGCCAGGATAGACGCCTCGTCGAGAAGTCTACACAAATCGCTGACCATATCGGCAGCGAATGGCGGGTCCAGAAACACGATATCGAACTCTCCGGCTTTCCGATTCCGCAGAAATTCCCGCGCGTCGGAAACATGAACGGTTGCGACCGAAGCATCCAGTGCCGCGGCGTTATTCTGCAGTGTTTTCGCTGCGATCGGAGACTTTTCGACAAACACCACCTCCGCCGCGCCGCGTGACAGCGCTTCAAGCCCGAGCGCACCGGTTCCGGCAAACAAGTCAAGACAGCTTGCGCCGGCGATGTTTGGCGTCAACCAGTTGAACAAAGTCTCGCGGATGCGCTCCGACGTCGGGCGCAGACCAGGGACGTCCGCGATGTCCAACCGACGGCTCCGCCATTTTCCCGCTACAATACGCAGCCGTCCTGGTTGGGTTTTGTTACCGGCTTTCGCGGTGCGTTTCGCCATTTTCCCCTGCAGGTCGTGTTGATCAATTGTGCTACCCGTACAGTGTAGGTGATTCACAGCCAACTTTGACTTTGAGTAACGATGTTCGGAAGAAAAGATAGCACTGGCCCGAAACAGGGTTTCGTCAAACGGCTGCGAGCCCGCCTAAATCGTGGTGACAATTGGCTAAGCTATGACCTGGCCAGGCTCGCGCCGGGCGGCACAATTGATGAAGACGTTCTCGACGAGCTCGAATCCCTGCTGGTTATGGCTGACGTCGGCATCGACACCACCGAACGCATTATCGGTGACCTTCAGGCCGATCTCGAGCGCAAGGAACTCAAGGATCTCGATGCGCTCCGAGCCAGACTGCGGAACTCTCTGATGGCGATTCTCGAGCCCGTCGCACATCCTCTCGATATCGTGCAACAGGACAGTCCGTTCGTCGTCCTGATGGTTGGCGTAAACGGCGCGGGCAAAACGACAACCATCGGCAAATTGGCAAAGCGATTCCAGGGCCAGGGCCTGTCGGTCATGCTGGCGGCGGGTGATACCTTCCGCGCCGCGGCCGTCGAGCAGTTACAGTCATGGGGGGAGCGCAACGATGTTTCCGTCATCTCTCAGCAGCCCGGGGCCGATCCGGCCGCGGTAATATTTGATGCGTGGGAGGCGGCCCGGTCGCGCAACATTGACGTATTGTTGGCCGACACCGCCGGTCGCCTGCAGAATCAACAAGGCCTCATGGACGAATTGGCGAAGGTCAAGCGAGTCATAGCACGTCGCGACGCTGCTGCGCCACATGAAATCATGCTTGTGCTCGATGCGAGCCAGGGCCAGAACGCACTCGTGCAGGCCGAGAGATTTCATGAGGCCCTTGGACTGTCCGGCATAACGGTAACGAAGTTGGACGGTAGCGCGAAGGGTGGCATTCTGCTTGCTATCGCGAATCAACTGCGGGTGCCGGTGCGATTCATCGGCATCGGTGAGTCGGCAGAAGATATGCAACCATTCTCAGCGTCAGAGTTTGTTGATGCGCTACTCGCAAGTGACGGGCAATCATGATTCAACTGGAGGACGTGACCAAGCGATTTCCCGGCGGCCAGGAAGCACTCTCGCATCTGACTATTTCGATCGACAAGGGAGAAATGCTCTTCATTACGGGCCACTCGGGAGCGGGCAAGAGCACATTGTTGCGATTGATTGCCTTAATCGAGCGCCCCACGAGCGGCCAGGTAATCGTTGACGGGCAGAATACGCATCGCGTCAAACGCCGCAAGATTCCGGCCTACCGAAGGCAGATCGGCATGGTGTTTCAGGATCATAAATTACTGTCTGACAGATCAGTCTCTGACAATGTCGCCTTGCCTCTTGTAATTGCCGGCGTTGGTCATCGCGAGGCCGCGCGGCGGGTCCGCGCCGCGCTCGACCAGGTTGGATTGCTGCACAAGGAAAGGCAAAATCCCGAAACCTTGTCGGCCGGCGAACAGCAGCGCGTCGGCATTGCACGCGCAATTGTCACGCGCCCGAAATTACTTATTGCTGACGAGCCAACAGGCAATCTCGATCCTGACCTTTCGCTTGAGGTTATGCGGATATTCCGGCGCTTTAATGAGGTTGGCGTAACCCTGCTTATCGCAAGTCATGACATTTCGCTCATCGACCGTATGGGCTGTCCCAGGATCGCATTGGCGGACGGCAAACTGGTGCATGAACAAGAGGATCTCTCTTGGCAGTGACGCGTCATTCCGATGCCGTTGCACCTGTCCGTTCCTCGGGCCCGGTGTCTACCTGGTTTACACGGCATGTGAGCACATCGATCGGCTCCCTCGGCCGACTGTTCCGGCAGCCCTTTGCCAGTCTGATGATCATCCTGGTGATCGCCGTTACGCTTGCCATACCGGCTGCTCTTAATCTCGTTGTGAAAAATGCGCGATCTGTAAGTCAGGGCTGGGACAATGCGCTCGACTTCTCCATCTATCTCGATCGTGGCCTGAATGAAAGCGAGGCGGAAGCGCTCGTGAAACTCATCCAGCAAAGAGCGGACGTCGAGTCTGTTCGGCTGATAACGGCAAGCGAAGCTCTAGGCGAGTTCAAGCGACAATCCGGTTTTGGAGAAGCTCTCGATCACTTGTCTGAGAACCCGTTACCGCACACGCTCGTCGTCCGCCCCGGCCCTGCGAATACAAGCCAGTCCATGGTTCTGTTGCAGGAGGAGCTTGGCAATTTGCCCGAAGCCGATGTCGTACAGGTTGATACCGAATGGGTACAACGGTTCCATGCGATTCTGGACATCGTCAAACAGGCTATTGTCATCGCTGCGTCCCTCCTGGGCATCGCGATCATCGTTATCATCGGCAATACCATCCGACTCGATATCCAGAATCGCCGCGAAGAAATTGAGGTCACAAAGTTGATCGGAGCAAGCAACGCCTTTGTACGCAGGCCCTTTCTCTGGTCAGGGTTTTGGTACGGGCTGTTCGGTGGCCTGCTTGCGCTCGGACTCGTGCAATTCGGACTGTATCTACTCGAACAACCTGCTGCCCGGCTGACCGGCCTGTATCGAAGCAGCGTTACCGTATTGTCTCTGACACTCGTCGAGAGCTTGACAATTCTCGGGGTTGGCATCGCGTTGGGTCTCGTCGGCTCATGGTTTGCAGCCACCCGGCATATGCGACGCATCGAGCCCAAATAATCCTCGACTGAACATAATGCGTGTCAGGCCTCGTACGGTAAGTCACTGTTTTTCCAACTAAACTCTCCCAATCTCACACGGAACTAACACACTTGTTAGCACTCTAACGTCCCGAGTGCTAAAATCGGCACTGGAACTGGAGGTATTGAATGACGACAGCAGCGGCAAAGATCAACCACGAACTCATGCTGGCGGGGCCGGTAGGCAGTCTTGACGCCTACATCCACGCCGTAGGCGCCATTTCTGTGTTGAGCAAGGAAGACGAACAGGCGCTCGCCAATCGTTTCCGTGACCAGGAAGATCTGGATGCCGCGCGTGAACTCGTGATGGCGCATCTGCGTTTTGTCGTACACATCGCCAAAGGCTATACGGGATATGGTTTGCCACTCAGCGATTTGATCCAGGAAGGCAACGTCGGTCTTATGAAGGCCGTCAAGCGATTTGACCCGGACTACGGTGTGCGTCTCGTGTCCTTCGCCGTTCACTGGATTCGCGCGGAAATCCATGAGTTCGTCCTCAAGAACTGGCGTATTGTCAAGGTCGCGACGACCAAGGCGCAGCGCAAGTTGTTCTTCAATCTGCGCAAGTCGAAAAAGAGCCTCGCCTGGCTATCGCATGCCGAGACGCAGGCCGTCGCAAAAGACCTTGGCGTCAGCCCGAAGGAAGTGACCGAGATGGAGCGGCGCCTGAGTGCCCGCGATGCGATTTTTGATCCGGCACCTGGTGCCGATGACGAGAGTATGTTCACGCCGGCCGCGTACTTGCCGAGCCCTGCCGCAGACCCTGCTGTTCTTGTCGAAAAAACTGACTGGCACGACAACGCGACCCATCGCATGGCTGAAGCGTTGACGACGCTTGATGAGCGCAGCCGCCATATTCTCCAAAGCCGGTGGCTCGCGGAACAGAAACAGACGCTGCATGAGCTTGCAGATGTGTATGGAGTCTCCGCCGAGCGCATCCGCCAGATCGAATCCAATGCGATAAAGAAGCTGCGGGCCACGATGGCAATTTAAGGAATCGCGGCATAAGGCCGTCCTGGCCAAAAAGCCGCCCACAAAGTACGTCTTACGAATAGATCTTTCCTCGGTAGCGAATCCAGCCACCGTGGCGTTTTTTGTCATAGCGTGTTTCCACTAGTCGCTTACCCCGATGTTGTAGAATAACCGGCCTTTGATCCGGGAATTTCAATGACCGAAACCGACGGCTGGCTGATGCGCTACGAGGACACCCACTCCGACGTAACGTACCCCGCAGTGTATTGGGCCGCCGTACCTACGGTTGTGCTCGGCGCTGTTGGTTTGCTGTGGACAATGCCGATTCCAGACGAGTTTTTTGAAATCTCCCCCTTGCTCAACTGGGGCACCGCCTTCCTGATGGTGACGACCGTGTACTACTTCATTATATCGGTGTCACTTGCAATAGGAATGTTGCCGTTCATTGTCGGTATAGCCGGTGTGCAAATGTGGCTCACTCAGTCGGACTTTTCACCATTGCGTGTATCGATTGGCCTGCTGCTCGCCGGTATCATTGGTCTCTGGATGGGACATCGAAATCAGACGAGCTTGCGACCAGTCATACAGGACCTGCAATTGATGATGATCGGTCCGGCCTGGATCTTATCCGTATTTTATCGACGCATTGGAATCCCATTTTGAACACACGAAAGACAAAGCTCGACCCACTCGATCTCTTTGACGTCCGCTCGGAATTCAATGAAGACGAACGCATGGTGCAGGATTCTGTTGCCCGGTTTGTTGACGACCAGGTTATTCCGGTAATGCAGGAAGCCTTCGAGCAACATCGCTTTCCGGGTGAGCTGATCCCTCTGGTCGCTGAGCTCGGACTGTTTGGCACTTCGATCGAGGGTTACGACTGCGCCGGACTCAATAGTATTTGTTACGGCTTGATTTGCCAGGAACTGGAGCGTGGTGACAGCGGCTTGCGAAGTTTTGTATCCGTGCAAAGCAGCCTGGTGATGTTCCCGATCCATGCTTACGGTTCCGAGGACCAGAAGCAGCGATGGTTACCCGCCATGGCCAGGGGCGAGGCGATCGGCTGTTTTGGCCTGACCGAAGCACACGGTGGATCCGACCCGGGCAATATGAAGACACACGCCAAGCGCGATGGTGATGACTGGATCATCAACGGCTCGAAAATGTGGATCACGAACGGGTCGATTGCCGACGCTGCGATCGTGTGGGCGATGACCGATGAAGGCGTCAAGGGCTTCATCGTTGAAAAGGACATGCCGGGCTTTACGACACAGGAAATCGAGAACAAATTCTCGCTGCGCGCCTCGGTAACCTCAGCCCTGTTCTTCGATAATGTCCGGGTTCCTGAAGCCAGTGTCTTGCCGGACGCGACCAGCCTCAAGGCTCCGTTGAGCTGCCTGACACAGGCTCGGTATGGCATCTCCTGGGGAGTCATCGGGGCGGCACAAGCCTGCCTCGATGAGGTTATTCGTTATGCCGATGATCGCGTCCTGTTCGACCGCCCCATTTCTCACACGCAGGCAGTTCAGATTCGGCTGGCCGACATGGCTCGACGCATAACGACGGCACAATTGCTGTCGCTACAGCTCGGCCGCATCAAGGACCGGGGGCGGCTTAGTCCATCTCAGGTCTCGCTCGCCAAGTGGAACAACTGTCGCGCAGCGATCGATATTGCGCGGGACGCACGGGATATCCTGGGGGGCAGCGGGATCAGCGCCGAGTACGTGCCGATACGTCACATGCTCAACCTCGAAAGCGTTATCACCTACGAAGGCACGGAGACCATTCACCAGCTCGTTGTGGGCCAGGAATTGACCGGCGTCAACGCGTTCGGATGAGCAGCGCTTGACGGCCAGGCGCCTGCCCCGGGATCGTGACGTCTGGCGCATCGGCGGGCCGATGATTCTGTCTGCCATTTCCGTGCCGCTGCTCGGCATGGTCGATACCGGCGTAACAGGCCATCTCGAAAGTCCGGTCTACCTGGGCGCCGTCGCTATCGGCGGCACGATTTTCGGCTTCCTGTACAACGGCATGAATTTCCTGCGTATGGGCACGACGGGCATAGCTGCGCAACGTTACGGTGCGAACGATAACGACGGCTTGCGCGTATCACTGGGTCAGGCCGTCATCGTTGCAGTAATGATTGCACTTGCCCTGATCGCATTGCAGGGACCTATTGGCCGAATCGCGATGGGGCTCATAGGCGCTGAACCCGATGTGGAGTCCTTTGCGCTGCAATATTTCTCGATCCGCATCTGGAGTGCGCCGGGTACGCTGGCAAACTATGCATTGATTGGCTGGTTTCTCGGCTTACAAAACGCGCGAGTACCGCTGCTGATATTTCTGACAATCAATATTACGAATATCGTGCTGGACTTATTTTTCGTACTGGGTCTCGGCATGAAGGTTGACGGCGTTGCACTTGCATCGCTTATTGCCGAGTACAGCGGCCTGTTTGTTGCGCTCGGCTTCGCAGCCAACGCGCTGCACAAGCGAACAGGACACTGGCCGTTTAGCCGTTTATTCAATATTCGGGCTTACTCGGCATTCTTCTCCATCAACGCACATCTGTTTATCCGCACGATGGCCCTGATGTTCACCTTCGCTTTCGTTACTGCCCAGGGTGCCAGGCTCGGCGGACTTATCCTTGCGGCGAACGCGGTTTTAATGAACCTGCAACTCCTTACTTCTTTTGCGCTGGACGGTTTCGCGCACGCGGCCGAAGCGCTGGTCGGTAAAGCTGTTGGCCAGAAGAACCGAGAGGCGCTCGAGCAGTCAGTGCGCCTTACACTCAAGTGGTCACTCATTTTCGCTGGCGGTTTCTGTGTGTTCTATGTTGTAGCGGGACCGCTGATGATCCGTCTGCTAACAAATCTGTCCGACGTACGCGAAACCGCCATGAGCTTCCTGCCCTGGCTTATCGTGTCGCCGCTGGTATCGGTCTGGTCCTTTCTATATGACGGCGTTTACGTTGGCGCAACGCGGACGCGAGAAATGCGCAACATCATGGTCTTTTCGACACTGTTCGTCTTTCTGCCAGCCTGGTTCCTGCTACAGGGCTATGGCAACCACGGTCTCTGGCTTGCATTTACATTGTTCATGGCAAGTCGCGGTATCGGAATGCACTTTGCTTACAACCGAAGGGTCCTGGCGCAAATTGACGGCTAGCCGTCAGCCAAATTCAGCGATCCGTTGGCTGCATTGCAGGCGGACCGTTCGTTTTGCCCATTCGTAGGCGACGATTCCCGAGATGATGTTTGCAACCGAGTAGGCCACAAATATCCCCAATGCATTGAAGAAGTACATTCCTGCAATCGCAAGCGGCACGTACAGCACAACAATGCGACCTACGCTGATTCCGACCGCGGGCATCGGGTAACCCAGCCCGTTGAACGATGCATTCATGACCATCACCATTCCGTACGCTCCGTAACTTAGCGGCGCGATCCACAGGAACAAGCTGGCCATGCTGACAACGCCAGCGCTGTTGCTGAATAGTGCCGGCAGGAAATCGGCAAACGTGGCGAGGCCGACTGCAATCACCAAACCGCTCGCAATACAGAACAACATGCACAGTCGCAGCGCGCTCAGGATGCGAGCTTCCTTCCCGGCCGAGAGATTCTGACCGACAAAAGGCCCGATGATGGCCGACAATGCGTAGAAAACGACGAGCGTCATCGATTCAATGCGGCTGGCAACACCGAACCCGGCGACCGCCTCCGGCCCATACCGCGCGATCATCGCGGTAATAAGCGCCGTACCGATTGGCACGATGGCATTTGTGCCGGCAGCCGGGATACCAACGTGCAGAATCTCTCGCCACGACTTCTTCAGTTCATCGCTGTCGGGTTTGTTGAAACTCAACATGTGCAGCTTGCCATGCAACAGATACACAACACCGACGAATATTGCCCCGCGCGCGATCAATGCCGCCACAGCCGCGCCATTCAGCCCCATCGCCGGGATCGGCCCAAGCCCGAATATCAGTATTGGATCCAGTGCAACATTGAGTATGGATCCGATAATCATGAGCTTGCTCGGCAGCCTCGTGTCACCTGTCGCACGCATACTCGCCATGCCGACCATCCCGACAACAACGAATGGAACACCCGAATAGAGAATGATCATGAATCCCCGGATCAGCGCGATCATGTCCTCAGGAGCACCCAGAATCCGAAACAACGGATTGATCGTCAGCACGCCGACCATGGCAACGGCGGCAGTGATCAGGAAGGACAACAACAAGCTGTCAGTCGCCATACGACGTGCACGACGATGATCATTGGCGCCGATTGCTCGGGCCACAACCGACGACGTTCCGGCGCCGAGACCTATCGCAACGCTCGTGACGATCATGAGAACCGGAAAGCTGAATGCGTGAGCCGCTAGTGCGTAGTCACCGACGCGGCCCAGGAACCAAGCATCAATGAGCGCCTGTCCCATCATCGTGGCAATGCCCAATAGGACTGGCACGGTCATGGCGACAAGGTGAGGCCCAACCGGACCTTCAGTAAGCCTGGCTTTCTCTGATTGCATTAGTGTGCGAGTCGGGCAGACGGATCAGAAGGCGCATAGGTTACCATTGCTACGCGATTCCGATATTCAAATTCAACCTCATGACGAAGGTCACCAATGAACTGGAAGAAACTGAGTTCGCGGACGGTCTGGGAAAACGACTGGATGCAGGTTTTCGAGGACGAAGTAGTCAATCCCGGCGGCGGCAATAATCAGTACGGCTACGTGCATTTCAAGAACCGCGCAGTCGCAATTATTCCCCTGGACCGGAACGACAACGTCTGGCTTGTCGGCCAGGAGCGTTACACGCTGGATGCCTGGTCCTGGGAGTTACCGATGGGAGGTGCCCCACTCAGCGAAGAACCCCTCGATGCGGCAAAACGTGAACTAAAGGAGGAGACCGGACTCAGTGCCAGAACATGGACCGAAATAATGCGCCTTCACACAAGCAATTCGATTACCGACGAGCTGGGCATCGTTTACCTTGCCGAAGGCCTGACCGAAGGTAAGTCCGAGTTTGAAGAAACCGAGGATCTCGAAATACGCAAGTTACGCCTGGACGATGCCGTAGCGATGGTACATGCGGGTGAGATTACCGATGCGATCAGCGCGGCAGGATTGCTGCGCATCGCAACCATCAGAAGATCATCATTGCCGTAACGACGTAGCGCAGCGGACTTCCCGTGTCGCGTTCATCAAACGGGTAACAGGTGACAAGACTCAGAATTGATGCTTCGGTGTCGAGTAACAGGCTGCCGCGCCGCGCGTCGACGACATCAATGCCGATTACCTTGTACAAGTGCTTGCGGCCACCAATTTTCTCGATAATCAGTGACTCACCGATTTCGACGTCGCGAAGGAAATGGAAGTGTGTGTCCCTGTGACCTGCAATCACGCTGTTGCCCGTCTCGCCGGGTAGTGAACTCACACTCAGATGGCCGGGGCCAAAAGCCAGGGTACGACCCGACCCTCCCGCCAGAATGATCAAATCGACCTCGCCGGACTTCGCCGACATCCGGGCCACAGGCCAGGTATCGGCCCAGGGCCATGGCATCTGCCGCTCATCGTCCTCCGCTGCGCGGGTCCAGGCGCGTTGCATGAGTTCCTGGGCGAGCCACGCCTTGGCTGGAATGTATGCACCCTGACCCAGCTGCCAGAAGCCGAGACATAGTAAGCAGGCCACAATCAGATTCCTGGGCGTTCTAGCGGGCCAGGCCATGAAACACCATCCTTTTCACTGTCGACATCGCCAGCAGTAACAGTGCTGCCAGAAAAGCGATCGTGCCGGTAAGACGCAGACCGGGCGCGCTGGTCGCCGTCGCCGGAAATCCGAAGATCGCCGACCCACTCTGTCCGTATGGCGTCAGGTTGGGCGTTTGCTCGCTCAGGAGCGGCTCACCTGCGGGACGCGCTGGCGTTTTGTCGACCGCGACCAGGCTTGTGTACTTGCTTACCAGGTGATGCGCGAGCGCGGTTTCTACTATTGCTGCACGCGTCTCCGCAGCATTAGCGCCGCGCCGTCCCTTGTCCAGCAGGCCCGCGATACGCGCACGTGCCCACAGCGCACCGACCCCCGGGCTCTGCGAGTCAATATTCAGCTCAAGGTCACACATCCATGCACCAGCGACCGAGTCGCCTGCGATTCGAATCGACTCATCCGGACGAAAGGCTCCGGACGCTTTTGCCCTGACAGTTATCGGCTCGCCACTGTAAAGATCCGGAACCACCGCCGGGTAGCCGTCGACTATCGTGCCGCTCGGCCATTGCAGATCGATGTTCGTTACCTGCGGCTGCTCGAGTTTGCGAAACAAACGATCCATTTTTTCGCCAACCTCATGAAGAGCGCTGATTGTTGTGAATGCGCCGCGTCCGCTCTCCGCGGCCTTGCGCATGAACCAGCTGTTGGGCGCGGAGCCGATGCCAACAGTGAACAGCCGTGCATCACCGAGACGAGCCTCGATAAGCTCGAACAAGCCTTCCTCATTGCCGACCGCACCATCCGTGACAAAAATTATTTGTCGCAAATAGGATTCTGATGGCGGCGTTCGCAACGCGAGTCGCAAAGCAGAGCGCATCTCGGTGCCGCCGTTCGCCTGCAGCCTCCGGACGAAATTCCGGGCGATGCCCACGTTGCTCGCGTCCGCCGGCACACTGGTTTTGAAAAGAGCGTTCGCATGAGAATTGAATTCAACGACATTGAATCGATCGCCGGGTCGCAGTCCCCCCAGTGCGCGCTGCAGCGCCTGCTTGGCCTGCTCTATGGAAACACCGTGCATCGAACCGGACGTATCGATTACGAAGATCATCTCACGGAGTATTCTTGCCGCGGACGATTCGCCCGAATCGGGCGGCATGACCATCAGTAGGTAGTGAGGTTCGCCACCTATTGTTTCCGCAAACACCATACCGCGTGGTGCGGATAACGGTACCGGACGCCATAGCAACTCGAAGTCGTGGTCCATGGACACTTGTCCGGTAGCGAGCGCAACCATGTACCGTCCGCTCGTCTCGGCAACATTTACCGGGTGATATCGGCTCGCGACGAATTCGAGAGGCATTCCCGCGTTTACGCTTGCCTGCAGCGATACTTTGTGGCCTCGAGATGCGCCAACCATCGGCGGTGTAATCAGAGAAGCGTCGTCAACCAGCACGGTATCCGGCGACCGACCGCGGCCCTGTCGATCGGGCAACGCCTGCCCTGGGATATACCGTGGCGTCAGCGTCATCGGGAATCGCAAACTGAACGTACCATCGTCGTAGCGAATATCCTCGAGATACTCGATTTCGACGATCACCGTCTCGCCGGGCCCTATATTTGCGACCGACGTCGCAAACAGATTTGCGCGCTGTTGTTCGACGAGGCTCGTTTTCATTCCTTCCAGCTTTGCCTGCTCGTATTCCTTTCTCGCCTGCTCCTTCTCACGTATCTCACCCTCGATAAATCGATCACCGATAAAAAGGCGCATCTGATCAACCGCAGCCTTATCGGCCAGAGGAAACACATACACGCCTTCGACCCACTCACTGCCGTCATTCCTGAATTCCTGCATTACCGAAACCCGGGCAACGAGGCCGTTGACCGCAATGTTCACGTCGGTTTTCATCAATGTCGCCGTGACATACCCCTCACCCATGTGCAACAGAAGACTGCCCGTCTGCATTTGATCCGGTGTCGGCCCGTTGGGCACAGCGAGTGCCGGGCGAAGCGCGAGAATTAGCAGTAACAGCGCAGACCGGGTTAGCGCGGATTTGTGTTTTGGCTGGTACATCGAGGGCCTCCTTCTCTCTTGTGACCTATTGCACCAAGCCAAAACGCCCTGCCGCGGACTGCGGCATGGCAATGCACCGGCGTAATGTGGCAAATTGTGGCGAGGAGGGACATCGGTGCTCCTCCGATGTCGACTATTGGAAGAATTACGTGGTCAAACGCATTGCAATCGTTGAAGACGAAGCAGCTATTCGCGAGAACTATGTGGCGGCCTTCGTGCGCGAGGGATATGACGTTGACGCGTACGACGCTCGCGAGCCGGCAATGCAGGCTTTTGACATCCGGCTGCCCGACCTTGTCGTAATCGATATTAACCTGAGGGATGACGTCGAGGGCGGATTCGAACTGTGCCGCGAACTGCGCTCAAGAGTCGCAGAGCTACCCATTATCTTCCTTACGGCGAGAGACAGTGAATTTGACGCAGTCTCCGGGCTGCGCCTGGGTGCCGATGACTACCTCACCAAAGATATCAGTTTGCCGCACCTGATGGCTCGCATCGCTGCATTGTTCCGGCGCCTCGACGCACTGCAAAAACCGCAGTCAAAAGAAAGCCGTATGACGCGTGGCGATCTCGAAATCGATACAGATCGTATGACCATACTCTGGCAAGACCATGCTGTTGGACTGACACTGACCGAATTCTGGCTTGTTCACGCAATGGCCCGCTACCCCGGCCACGTAAAGAACCGGCAACAGTTGATGGATGCGGCGCAAGCGGTGCTCGACGACAACACGATTACATCGCACATCAAGCGCATACGCCGGAAATTTGTTGCGATTGACCCAGGCTTTGATGCGATTGAAACAGTGTACGGCATGGGCTATCGCTGGCTTTCCGAATAGCAAATAACGCCGATCATGAACCTCAAGCGGCAGTTGCTCCTCGTTAGTGTGCTGACTCTTGCCCTGCCATGGGCCGGCTACCAGTTCATTCACGAGACCGAGTCCGCTTTGCGCGCCGGGCAGCAACAGATGCTCGCTGGCACGGCTCGTGTGATTGCTGATTCTCTCGCGCAGTACCCGGAGGAATTTCCGGAATTGCAGGTTGCTGGTTTCGTCTATGGCGACCAGTTGTATGGCCACCCTCTTGAAACGCGTCCCGAAATCGACGGCTATTTCGATGACTGGACCATTGATCGCGAGTCCTTGCAGACTCTGCGGGGCACGGACGGGCCGATTCGATTCGCCGTTGGTCTTTTCGATGAAGCCGTTTATCTCTATGTCGAGGTAGTCGACAGAAACATCGTATTCGCCCGCCCCGGAGCGATGGCACTTGATGACGGGCCGCACTTTGCGGACCGTGTCAGCCTGATCAACACAAGCCCGTCGTACCTGAACGAGACGCTGTATTTCGCGGCCGAAGCGCCTGGCTCTTTGGTCACCGTCGTTCGAAACGACTACGGCTCTAGATCGGATCCCGCGATTCTTTCCTATTGGCAGGACGTTCCGCACGGATATCAAATAGAGGCACGTATTCCGGCAATCAAACTTGGCACACACCTGGGAGTGGTCGTCAGCAACACGGCGAGCGAAACCGAGCAGCCTGTGCGCAGTGCAAGTTTTGCGTCGCGAACACCCGGTCCGTTTGTTACGCCATCACCTGAGATGGATTCCATTGTGTCGAGCCTCGCCCAGAGGGGGGGCATACGCCTGATCGTTACTGATGCATCGGGTTGGCGAATCGCCGCAAGCGGCGACTTGTCGACAATGGCGGTTGGGACTGACAGTGCAGGTTCGGCCTGGTTACGGTTTGCTTACAGCGCCCTCGTGGAATCGGGTCAGGCGGCTGAGCTCGCCAAACCCGACCCGAGTGGCCGTGAGCAACAGAATTACATCGTTCAGGCCCTCGAGGGCAATGAGTCAGTCAGTTGGTTTCGCAGCGCGGATAGTGGCAGGGCCGTCGTCGCTGTCGCACAGCCTGTTACGGTTGATAACTCGACGATCGGGTCAATCGTGTTGCAGCAAGGTACCGATGCGATCCTCAGCCTGACAAATCAAACACTGGTTCGCCTCATTAACGTAACGGTGATCGCGACCTTGCTGGTCGCCGTAGCACTGCTGGGCTACGCAACCTGGCTGTCACGACGCATTCGCCGGCTCAGTGTTGCAGCCGAGGATGCTCTTGACGGCGACGATCTTCGCAGATCTTTGCCCTGCGCTCTTGCCGGCGACGAAATAGGCGACTTGTCGCGGAGCTTTTCGAATGTTCTGCGTCAACTCGGTGACTACAACGAATACTTGCGCTCACTGGCGTCGAAGCTGTCGCACGAATTACGCACACCGCTCGCTATTGTTACTTCCTCGCTCGAGAACCTCGAGCACGAACCGCTGAATGAGGCGTCCACAGATTACGCGGCACGGGCGCGTGACGGCGCCGACCGCCTGCGGAAGATCCTGACAGCAATGAGTGAAGCGAGCAGAGTCGAGGAACTCATGCAGCATGCCGTGCCCGAAACTTTCGATCTTCGCGCCGCATTGAATTCCACGGTCGCCGCTTATCGTGATGTTTATCCTGATCGCAGCTTCAACTTCGATACAGAACTTGATGCGGCGATTACCCAGGGCTCGCCGGAACTGGTCATTCAAATGCTCGACAAACTTGTCGACAATGCTGTCGATTTCAGTTCGGACGAGGACACAATCACTATCGGTCTGTTGGATAAGCAAGGGGCGTTCTTGTTTTCGGTAACGAACCCCGGTTCGCCACTGCCAGAGCAAATGCGATCACAATTGTTCGACTCGATGGTTTCGATTCGGTCCGGCAGTGACAAACATCTGGGTCTCGGATTGTACGTAGCCAAGCTCATCGCCGAGGGACATGGCGGTAGAATTGACGCACGGAATACCGATGGCGGTGTCGCCGTCAGCGTAACGCTACCAGGAGATACAAATGGCGAATGAGGGATACCATGAACCGATCGACGAACTGACAGATGCGACGCGGGACATGCACCGCGCGATCACTTCACTGATGGAGGAACTCGAAGCCGTGGACTGGTACAACCAGCGTGCCGATGCGTGCAAGGACAAGGAACTCACGGCAATCCTCGCTCACAACCGTGACGAGGAAAAAGAGCATGCCGCGATGCTACTCGAGTGGATCCGCCGCAAGGATCCGGCGATGGACAAAGAACTAAAAGACTATTTGTTCACCGAAAAGGAAATAGGGCACCTGTAGCGGGCCGCGCCAGCCGCCAATTCAAGTCCGGCTGTAATGACGCCACCTGTACTTCATATCATGAAGTAATCATGTAGCTTGGCCTTACATTACTTCATGATATGAAGTAATGTCTTGGACGCCGTGCTGCGCCTGGGCTGCAACCGCCCCCCCCGGGGCTTGCCTTGCTTACGCGCGTGACCATGGGTTTTTGCAGGGTGTTTCGATGACTAGTGGTCCACTAGCGCAGATCTCCTCTGAGCTCGCCCCAGCGGGCCGAGGTCAGCAACCACTCGTCACGGTCCAGTTCAAACTCCATCTCAAAACGGTACGCATCTGCACTGAAGCGGAAGGTGCCTTCATTCGTTCCCGCCATGCCGACGGCGAGCACGAGCTGCGCAGCCGATTCGTCGTAGACATTGAGTTCCTCAATACGCGTTATCAATGCCACCTTGTGCTGCCGCAGAAAATACATTCGGAACAGCTTGTCGATGTCGTCACGGCCGTTTCCGCGTGAGTCCGTGTACTTGGGTGAAATCATATTGACGAGTGCCCGTCGGTCCTTGGCTTCGGCAAGCTCCTGGCCCTGGCTGACCCAGGATCGGAGCGCCTGCTCAGGGCCCTCAGCCGGACCACCGCAAGCCGTCAGCCAGACGCAAATAAGTACGCTGATCAGCAAGCGGGTCGGGTTTCCGCTCGGAATTGCCATCATCTGCTAAAGTCTACTGGGAAACACAACCGTAAACGGCCCGTCGGGCCCAAATAGTGACCTGGTTCGCACTACTAACACATCGTGACGTCACAATGTCGTGAGGACTGGCGCATCAGGCGCACTGAGATATGGCAATGCCGGTAAAACTACTCAGCGAAAGTGTGGATGCGACCATCACCGATGACGATCAGCTGCACATCGATGCCATCCTTGCGTTCTGGTTCAAAGAGCAGGAACTTTCGGCGCCACAGATCGACCGTCGCATGGATATCTGGTTCGGCGAAAACGAGGCATTCGACCTCGAGTGCAAGAAGGACTTTACGGACGATGTCAAAGCGGCGTCAGATGGCAAACTCGATCACTGGGCGCATGAGCCCCGAGGCCGGCTTGCGCTGATACTGCTGCTCGATCAGTTCCGTCGCAACATCTACCGCAACACAGCGGCGGCGTTCGCAATGGACAAGGCAGCGCTAAAACTCTGTGTTGAAGGGGCGATGGAGAAAAAAGACAAAGGGCTGACACCAATTCAGCTCGCGTTCTTTTATATGCCGCTGCAACACACAGAATCGCGCAAAGTGCAGGCCAAGGGCGTCGAAATGTACAATCGCTTGTCCGAAGCCGTTTCGCCAACGTATCGCAAAACCTTCGAAACGATCGCGCAGTTCGCCGAGCTACATCACGACATCATTGAGCAGTTTGGCCGATTTCCACATCGCAACGTGTTGCTCAATCGCCAAAACACGCCGGAAGAAAACGAATATTTAGCCGGAGATAACCCCGATTTCGGTCAGGGCGGCTAAACTTAAGAAAAACGCAAGACCAAACAGGGGGTTCATCATGCACAGACGTACGTTCTGCAAATCTGCTGTGGCCGCAGCCGTTGCCACCACGCTTCCAGCCTGCAGCTCAAAAAATGAAGGGGTCGCAAGCGATGTCGGCAGGCTGATTCCTGCTGTCACCGGTGCGGGCGAGGAAATCTCGATCGAATCCGCTGCCGTTGCAGAACTCGCCGGAAGCGTACAAGGAAACCTGTTCCTGCAGGCCGACGAGGGCTACAGCGCCGCGAAACGAGTCTGGAATGGGATGTTCGACCACAAGCAGCCGGCGATGGTCGTGCAATGCACCGCGGCAGATGATGTCGTCAATGCTGTTACCTTCGCTCGCGAGCGTGACCTGTTGGTATCGGTCAAGTGCGGCGGCCACAGCCTGCCGGGCAAGTCAACCAGCGATGGCGGCATGATGATTGATCTGTCGCAGATGCATTCCACCAACGTCGATGTCGAAGCAATGACTTTACGCGCCGATGGTGGTTCATTGCTCGGTCACATTGATAATGCCGCAACGGAACACAACATGATGACTACAACGGGTATCGTTTCTCATACCGGTGCGGGTGGATTCACATTAGGTGGCGGGGTTGGTCGGACAGACCGCAAGATGGGGCTGGCGATCGATAACTTGCTGGCCGCGACGGTAGTTACGGCCAGCGGTGACGTTGTCAGAGCAAGCGCGGACGAGAACAGCGATTTGTTCTGGGGTCTTCGCGGAGGTGGCGGAAACTTCGGCGTTGTAACGGAATTTATTTATCGCCTGCATCCATTCAATCCGACCGTGTACGGCGGCACCCTGACCTACAAGTTTGACAAGAACTTTCTCGAGTTCTACGCCGAATTGCACGAATCAGTGCCTGACGAAGCCAATATCGAGCCAAGCTTCGGTCCCGGCGAAGATGGCAACACAGTCGCAACGGTTGAAGTTACGTGGTGTGGCGATCATGCGGCCGGCGAAAAAGCGCTGGCGCTAATGCTTAAGTACCCCGGATTCCTCAGTGGCGAACTGGCCCCGTTCCAGTATCACGATATACAAACCGGTGCCGACGGCTTCCTTGGTCATGGCCACCAGGCCTACCTGAAGTCGAGCTTTTTGAATGAGCTCACTCCGGCGGCCATAGAGGTCATTGTCGAGTTCGCCAACCGTGGCGCTGTTTCGTCCTGGTTCCAGCATATGGGCGGTGCAACGTCGCGGATTGCAAGAAACGCGACTGCGTATCCCCATCGAGCTGCAGCGTTCAATTTCGGCATCATGTACTTCGGCGACGATCCGGCGCAAAACGAGACCAAGATCGCGGCAGTACGTGAGTACTACTACGCGATGGAACCGCACATGGCCGGCTTCTACACCAACCTCAATGACGATGACGAGAAGAAGACCTGGGGTAACTATGGTGAGAATTATCCGCGCCTGGTCGAGCTGAAGAACAAGTACGATCCGACCAATCTATTCCGCCTGAATGCGAATATTAAACCAAGTGTATAGATTCGACTGTCTAACAGGCTGAGTGGTCCTCGCTACCTGTGCACGTAGCAAACGGGACAGGAGCGCGCCAGTTAGTCGCGCGATAGTGCGCTAGTGTAAGAGTTCGAATATCTAACCGGCTGAGCGGTCCCTTGCCACCTGTACACGTAGCAAACGGGACAGGAGTGCGCCTGTTAGTCGCGCGATAGTGCGCTAGTGTAAAAGTTCGAGTATCTCACAGGATGAGTGGTCGCTCGCTACCTGTGCACGTAGTAAACAGGACAGGAGTGCGCCAGTTAGTCGCGCGATAGTGCGCTAGTGTAAAAGTTCGATTATCTAACAGGCTGAGCGGTCGCTCGCTACCTGTGCACGTAGCAAACGGGACAGGAGTGCGCCTGTTAGTCGCGCGATAGTGCGTTGTGGGACAAGCGCGCATAGCGCCACGCCAATAGAGCGGCGGCGACAAATAATCCAACAATGAAGGCGCCCCAGGTGTACACGGGCGCCAGTTTGTAAGTGACTGCTGCCAGGTACGCGAGCGGAAACGCGAGC
>Ga0255046_10000002_pt1 | contig 52115 bp, 47 predicted proteins | sample BC1_12_27_MG_FD_183632 | JGI IMG/M metagenome (GOLD analysis project Ga0255046, IMG submission 183632) | Seawater microbial communities from Strait of Georgia, British Columbia, Canada - BC1_12_27 | ecosystem: Environmental > Aquatic > Marine > Strait | place: Canada: British Columbia...
AGCGGGCACGGGTCTGGACGTAGTCGCGATCCACGCGTCCGCCGGTGACCGTGCGCTCCATCGGGAACATGTTGCCGTTGCTCATGTTGCCGTTGTGGGCGATCGCCAGCAGGCGGCCACCGCTCTTGTCCTCGTAGAATTCCATCCACTTCCACAGCTCGCGTGGATCGGGGCTGCCGAGCGGCGGTAGGGTCGTGTAGGGCTCTATCATCAGTGCGCGCACGGCGTCGTCGCGATAGATGACATTGCGATGCAGGTTGAAGCCCTTGTCGGTCGAAGTCCATTCGTAGCCGATGAACGCGGTGAAATTACCCGGGTCGTTGTAGTCTTCGGCGGCCTTTACCGTGAGCTCCCAAGCCGAGCGATACGCGTCGGTACCCGGCAGCGCGGCGAGCGCCGGCGGCATCTTGTTACCCGTAAGCGCCTGGACGATTTCGACCGCGGCCTTTACGCCTTCCTGTCCGCCAGCGTTGATCATGTCGTACCAGCGCCTACCCGTGGGGTCGGCCAGCATCGACGGTTCGCCGCCTATCAGACGCGGAAAGAACCCCATGTTGTCCGAGTGATCGGACACGACAAGGAAATCGAGTGGCCGGCTGAGCTTGACGTCCTGGCCAGTTGACGAGGTTATCTGCTCACCGCGCGCAAAGCGGTAGGCGTCGACCGGTTTCAGCCTCGCGCCGAACGCGCCAGCATCCATCGACATGCCGGTGTGCACGTGCGTGTCACCCCAGTAAACGTTGGTCGGAAAATTACGATTCGCGTACGGCGAGTAGTCCTCACGTTTCGGGTAGACGTCAAGCAGCGATTCTTCGGCCGGGACAGGGTCTGATGCCACTGCCGTGGCCGACATTAACGCTGCGGTCAAAAAGGCGATGAGTAGCTTCTTCATTCGTTTATCTCCTTGGTTAAGGCGTGTACCAGATCGGTGACGTGTAGGCACGCTCCTGGCCTTTCATCTGCACCGTGTCGGGCATCTCGTCACCAAAAAACTTCGAGTCGTAGGCCTGCCAGGTGGGGGTCGGTATTTCCAGCACGCGCGCGTAGTAGAAGGCTCGATGCTCGGCATTGAAATCCGGATCGGTCCAGACTGCCCGCAATTCAGCGTCGCCAATCGTATTGAGATAACTCGCATCTGCAACATCGACGGTGTCGCCCACCGGTGTCCTGCAGCGGCCATCGGCATCAATCGTTCGACCATCGGATACCGCCACATCGTAAACCCGCTCCTGCCGCTCCCCGTTGCTGTCGATCCACCCCTTGATGATCTGGACGCGATCGAGATTTCCGGACCAGGTGTCCTTGACGGCACCGACCATGAATACAGGTGCTTGTTTGTCAGCGGGCTTGTTTGTCAGGTCACCGCCCATTGGCACGCCCTTGCGGTAGCCGATCGAGACTGCATCGGGCCGGAACACTTCGTCCTCGCCGTAGTCCCAGCCGCCGAAGAGTCGAACGATGATTCGCGTGCCTGTTGTGGCGTAGGTCTCCTTTTTTTGCATCGCGTCGAAAAGACCCTCTCTCGAGTTTTCACGAGCCCAGACAGCCGCAAGACCCGAACCGATCGACTCGTAGGAATAGCTCGATAAATTGGGATCTCCGGCCAAAGAAGCGATGATCGTATGCTTCCAGCGATCGGCTTCTGGTTCCAGATGCGGTGCTTTGCCGAAGAAATTCTCTTCCCGCGTAGTCGCCAACGAAGTGTGCGCATCAGTACTGCCTACCATGCCGAACTTGTATGGGTTAACGCCGAGCTTTTCTTCGAACTGCATGCCGATCTGTAATGCGGACCGTGCATATTCGTACGGCAGCATCCAGTCTTCTTTGGGCTTGAAGCCTGCAATGTCGGATTTGTCCCAGGTGCCGTAGTCAGCGAACTCATCATTGGGTGAAAGAAACGGGTGGGCCTCACCGTCACCTTTGATTTGAGTCACTTCGTATAGAGGCTCGAAACGTGCTCGCATTTCGGAATATTCCCGATTTACAGGTCGTCCGTTAAGCCGTTCAACAGGAAACATGAGGCCGTTGGAGACGTTGCCATTGTGGGCAATGGCCAACACGCTTCCGCCTGTCGTCGCCTCGTAATTCGCCATGTAGTCCCACAGATCTTCCGGATCGTAAGAGTCGAACGTGCTGAAGGGCAGGACCTGCCCTACCTTGTCGCCACCATCTTTGAAAATGACGACCCGGTGCAGATTGCCGGGCGCTTCCTGTGTCGCAATGGAGGTCCATTCATAGCCGATCAAAGCGGTGAATTGCCCAGGCTCGTTGTATTCATCAGCGAAGGCGATTTCTCGGTCCCAGACCGAACGTGACATTCTCGGATTGTTGATCGGGTCTTTACCCGCAGTAACAGCATCACGAATCCATGCTTGAAACGCGTCGCGGGAATTTCCGGCCTTCACCATATCGTGGACCATTCGACCCCACTCGCTCTTTAGCAACTCGGGATTCGATTCGTCGATATACGGCGCAAGTCCCAGGTTCTCTGCATGATCCGACACGACGAGGAAATCGAGAGGGCGAATCAGGCGAGCCCGCAATCCGTGTGACGTAAGGACCTCATCTCCCCGGGCAAAGCGGAATGCCTCGTCCGGTCCAAGCCTATTGCCGAACATGCCGGCATCGGTGGAATACGAAGTATGTAAGTGCGTATCCCCCCAATAAACACCCTCAGCGAAATTCGAGTCCGCAACCGTTCGCTCTACATAGGGTGAGTAGATCTTCTGTGGCTCGGGCATGTCCTCGGGATCGCCAGCGCCAGTCTGCGCGAGGGCCAATCCCGGCATCAGCAAGCAGGCTAGAAAGGTTCGGAATAAAATCGACATCCGGACATTCATCAATCGCTCCTTAGTTATTCTAACGATCGTCAGCGATTCTTGATTATTCGTGTCGCTGCTCAGTTTAGCGCAGAAGGCTCTCAACCCAGGGCCTAGCTTACTAGATTTAGTCTAGTCGTACCTCCTTGGGCCACAATGAAATATCCGGAGACCGCCAGGTAGTACGAGAAGACTCCTGAGTGCAGGGGTCTGGTGCTATTGAATGTCCGGGTCGCCATCCCAGACCGGGATCTCGCCGGATTCCAGGGCTTCGAGGATCGCCGCGCAGTAATCATCTTTTGCCAGGTGCCGATCCCAGACGCCCTGGGCAAGAATGGAGAGCCCGCCGGTCAGCACCGCAAAGGTACCCGAAATTAACCCACTTTTCTTGTCGACCTGCAGCACCGGCGATGCCAGTGTGCCGCCAACCTTGACATACGGATTGATGACGCTGCTCAAGCTGATCCCGATTCCCTCGCGCTGCTTAATGCGGAACGAAAAATCCAGCGCTTCTGTGGCCAGGTTCAGAGTGCCAAGGCTCGCGACCGACAGCTTGTCAGTTTGCAGACCGACAGCCCGTCCCCTGGCGACGCCGCCGACGATATCAAAGACAAAGAAGCCACAGTCCAGTCGGGTGTACTTTTCTTCCCTGGCAAGCGGGTTAATGGTGGAGAACAACTGCGACACCATGTCGCGCATGAGAAAGCCGCTAAAGGCATTGTCGATATCGCCTTCGCCCAGGTGCAGACTGATCGAGCCGTCGGCGCTGGCTGCCAGATCACGAACGCTACTGCCACTGCCGGAAAGCGACAGTTCCAGGTCCCGCCGCGGGCGAGTGACCGGAATTCCATCGGCATCGACCGCCTCTCTGAAACTAAACTGCCTGGCGAGGATGCTGGCGTTGAGGTCGGCATGATCGGGGGCAGTCCGGGCGAGATCCAGCGCCGCTGCCAGTGTACCGCCGTTGCTCAGGACTACTTCGCCGGTCTCAACATGCAACTTGTCGTCCTCAATGACAATCTTGAACTCGACGTCACCGATATCCTGATTTTCTGTCGCCAGGTGCCGCAAGCGCAGCGACACATCAACATCCGCTGCATCGAGCAGCTGTAGCGGCAATGGCGTATCGGGAATGAGGTGATCCGGTTTCGGCGCGTCCTCGTCGGGTTCGGTAACATCGTCACTCTGTTCGCGTAAGCCGGCCAGATCCAGGTGCGTGGATTCGAGTCGGCCAGTTAGCCGGATCCTGGGAGCAATCTCCACGCCAAAACTTCCGCTCAGGTCGTTGTCACCAACCTCCGCGACAAGATTGTCGATGGTGTAAGAATCGCCGGAGCGCTTCAATGCACCCTCGAACCGATAGGCCTCGGCGGGCAGGTTCTGAACGTCGAATGCTTGCGCCGCTCTCCCGAGGTTCGGCCCAGCGATGCGAACGTCGAACTCCACGTTCATTAGTTCCGTTCCGGTCGGAAGTCTGCCATCAAACCAGGCGCTGGACTGACCCAGTCGAACGTCGACCTCCTTGAACTCGATGGCGTCATCGCCGATTTTCAGTCCGCCCCCGAAGGCGAAAGGAACCGGCGTATCGATGTTCCTGTCGGGAAGGAATCGGCGCAGGTCGGGACCCGAAGCTGCAAAATCGACATCGACACCGGTCCCGGTCTCGACGTCGCCCAGCGAGCCGCTGAGTTCAAACCGCGACTCGCCGATGCGCACAACCGAGGGTCCGAACACCCAGCCGGCGCGCGTTTTGGCAATGGAGCTTCGAGTCTCGAAGGCGTCTGCGGGGAGCCGGATGTCGCTGTCGGGATCACCGAGCACGTCGATGAAGCGGCTGGCGTCCGGGCCGGTGAGGGACGTGGTCACCCGCAGCCCATCAAGCGACGGCAGCATGCCGGTAGTGCCGTCCAATGTACCGCGTGCGTCATCGATGTTGTATGTGACGTTTGACAACTGGAGTGCGCCGTTAGATTCGACAATTCTGCCATCGAGTTCAAACGGAGCGGCCGGGAACACGACGTCCAGCCAGGGATCCATCAATGCCTGCAGGTCCTCGCCGTTCAAACTGATCGACAGGTTCATCCCGTCGAGATTCGGCAGGGTACCGGAGGTACCCGTCAACACAACGCTGGCGTTCGCGAGTTCGAAGTTCAGGTCTTCGAACACAAAACCGTCCCCCGAGTTGCTGATTTGCGTGTTCAGGGAGTAAGGCTCAGCACCGAGGTCGCGCCCGACCCATTGTCCAGCAACCTGATTGATATCGGGTCCTTTCGCCGTTACCGCGATATCAAGCGTGGCGATGTTGGCAGGGACGGGCAGGGTGCCGTCGAGTGTCAGTTCATGTCCGCCGAGTTTCGCGTTTAGATTTCGCAATGCCGGTCGCTGCAATCCACCGTCCGCAATCGCTCGAACGTTGAATGCACCGGAAGGAACGTGTTCAGCAATTGCCGCAGGCAGGAAATCCCGAATCTGACTGCCACTTGCCGACAACGTCACCCGGGCATCGGGATCGGCCTCCGCCGATGCCAGGCTGCCATCCACTTCCAGGCGGGTGTCGCCAGCCGACACGACGACCGACTGCAGAGTCAAGGCGTCGCCACTGAAAGCGAGCTCACCGTCGATGGCAAAAGCCGTTGCTGGCAAAAAGCCGGCGCCGAACAGTTTGCCGATCGCCTGCAGGTTCGGCCCGTGCACGTCCAAAGCAAGATCGCCTGTGCCAATCGTGCCCAGAGACTCAGTGCGCCCGACGATATCGGTGGTCAGATCGCCGAAAGCGCCCTCGACCCGCAGATCGATGCCCCCCGAACTCTCAGTCAGTTCAGCCGTGATGTCCACCGGCCCACGTGCGAGCGGCGGCAGACCGAATACGGCGAGGACTCGTTCCGCGAGCGGACCCTGCATCAGCGCGTGAATTTGCGGACCTTCGGCGGAGAAAAGATCGCGGAATGAACCCTCGGTCGTCGCAATGAATTGACCGACCGTGACGTCTAATTCCCAGCGCGGTCCGCGACCGTCGAGCAGTGCCTGCAGCGGGCCGACGAAGCCCTCGGCACTAATCGGTAGGTCGCCCAGGGCGCCCGAAAGATCCATCCTCAGCAAATCACTCTCGTCTGCGGCCAGGTTGGCATCGCTAACGCTGACGCTGCGAGGCGTTTCCAGCCAACCCTCCCCGTAGACAACATTGATGCGTTGCAGTCGGGCCTGCCGCAGCCACAGCGGCAGCTCGAACGGCTTGCGGGATTCATCGTCGTCGGGAACGGTCGGCGCGTCGCCGAAACTCCAGGACGATCGCTGTGTCTCGGGGTCCTTCTCGACGTGCAGAGTCAGGCCCTCGACCTCGAGGTTCAAGACCTCGATTGGACCGGACAGCAGCGACCAGGTATCGATGCTGACCACGACCCGTTGCAGTTCGAGAATATTCTCGGCCGTGCCCCAGTCCGCGTTCGCCAGGCGCACGTCCTCTGCGACCAGTTCAATCGTCTCGCCTATCGACGGCTCGAAACGCCCGCCAATGACAAATTGTCGACCGGTGACTTCGCTGACGTAGTCTTCAAGGTTGCCTTTGAAACGACCCAGATCAATCGTGAACAACAGTATGATCGCTACACCGAGCAGAGCAACGGTGAGAGAGATCGCGATCAGTATTCGGCGAGTCCAACGCATGGTGATTGTGAATATGGAGTGTTACTTCGCTCTGTACAAGCACGTATTGGCGAACTAGGATGCTCCGATAGACTCGACAAAAGAACGGATGTGCCGCGCGCGGCGACAAATAAAGAGGAGAACACTGTGATCAAGAGATTTCTTATAGTAATTCTGGGACTGTTGGGCGCCGCATCGGCCCTCGGTCAGAATAATGATTTCCTGGACGATTACTCGCTGCTGCAACTGGTTAACGGGAATTTCGTTACAGCTAGGTACTTTGCGCCCAACGTCGTCCAGAGGCTGGCTGACTACAAAGCGGTCCTTGTGGATCAGCCCGAGATATTCATCGCGGCGGATTCGAAATACAAAGGCGCAAAGGGCGATCAGCTTAAGGCCCTCGCAGATGTTGCCCGGCTTGCGACGATCGAACGGCTTGAAGCGGGCGGTTATACGATTGCGATGGAGCCGGGCCCTAACGTCCTTTACATGCGTTGGGCCATTACCGACCTCTATCTGCAGAAAAAGAAAAAGGGCTTTCTCGCTTACACCCCGATAGGCTTTGTCGTGCACGCGACCAAAAATGCCGCCGTGCGCGACCTGTGGAAGAAGATCGATATCGTCGAACTCAGCCTGGAGCTTGAAGTTTCCGATCTCGTCACCGGTGAAATTCTCGGTGCTGCTGTGTCGACCCGACAGGGTTTGCGCAAAAGCAAGGGCGAAAAGGGGCAAATTGTTTCCTGGCAGGCACTCGATGCGCTCTTCAGCACAATCGGAGAACGCTTTGCCTGCATTCTGGACAATGCCCATATACCGGAGAGCGAGTGGATACTTTGCGCCGATATCTGGATCGAGGCGGAAGTGCCCGAGGAAAAATGAACAATAGCGGCCGCTGGGCGGTCAAATGCCTCGCGGAAGCACTTGAACAGATCTCTGACCTGTCGCCGGCATGTGCCGGCGACGGCACGGAGACGATCAATGCAGCCGTCGATGCTATCGTCGCTGGCTTTCCGCCGTCGTAGCGGACCACGCGTCAGGAAACCGATTTGATGAACATACTTTCACGAGTTGTCGTGCCCGCGGCAGCATTCGCTCTGGTGGCCGCTGGCTTGCCGAGCGCTGCGCAGGATGCGGCTACCACCGAGACTGTCGTGCAGCCGGATCCGATTACATTTCCTCGCACGCTCACGAGTGATGCTGGCACGGTGGTTGTTCACACACCGCAAATCGATACGTGGAAGGGCTATGCGACGATTGAAGGGCGCATCGCTGTCGAAGTGACGCCGACGGGTGAGGAAGATCCCGTGTACGGTGTCGCCGAGTTCATAGCGGACACGGATCCCAATCTCGAGCTGCGCGTTGTCGCGATCGAAAACACCGAGATTACAGTCACGAGCTTTCCAGTTCCCGATGCGAAGCGGCGTGAACAACTCGACGCCGTCGTACGGTCAACCGCGGAGTATCGCACGCATTATGTGCCGCTCGACGTGATATTGACGTATATCGCGCCGAACGCATCCGTGCCCGAAGAAGAGGGTTTGTCGTTCGAACCGCCACCTATTTTTTATTCGAGTACGCCGGCGATCCTCGTAATGACCGAGGGCGAGCCGTTGCTGGCGCCGCTGCCGGACACGAATCTCCAATATGTGGTCAACACGAACTGGGACCTGTTTCGCTACAAGGACAAGGAATGGTATTTGCGCAACGATGATCGCTGGCTCAAGAACAAGGAGCTGAGCGGCGAGTGGCGCTTCGATGGTCGCCTGCCGGGCGATTTCAAGAAACTGCCGGACGATGGCAACTGGGGAGTGGTGAAGGCCGCGAATCCGCCGGCCAAGGGTGACAGTGACGAGCCGACCGTATTCGTGAGTGATCGCCCCGCGGAACTGATCCTGATCGACGGTACGCCCGACTATCGGACGACCAATAACGCCAGCCTGCAATATATTTCAAATACTGAAAGCGACGTATTTCGTTATCAGGCCAAATTCTATTACCTCGTCTCGGGACGCTGGTTCCGTGCTGATTTACTGCGCGGACCCTGGACGCACGTGAAAGAGTTACCGGAGATTTTTGCGAGCATCGATCCGGACGGTGAGAAGGGTCATGTGCTGGCCGCGGTACCGAATACCGACGAAGCGCGGCTAGCCGTATTGGAGGCATCAATACCGCGCAAGGCGACCGTAAGCCGGGATGCCGGCGACAAGGTCAACGTCTTCTTTCAGGGCGAACCGCAATTTGAGCCGATATCGGGTACCAATGTCGAGCGCGCGACGAACAGTTCCAACGATATTCTCAAAGTCGGTGACGAGTATTACCTGTGTGACAGCGCAGTCTGGTACGTGGCCGCGAGCACCGACGGACCATGGGTGGTCGCCGATTCGATTCCGGCTGACATTTACAACATACCTGCATCATCACCGTCGTATCACGTGACACACGTGCATGTTTATGAAAGCGACAACGACACAGTATCGACCGGTTACACCAGTGGTTATTTTGGCTCGCACGTCTCGTTTGGTGTTGTGATATACGGCAGCGGTTACTACTACCCGCCGCACTACGGCTACTACCCGTATTACGGCTATCCCCATTATCCGTACTACTACCCGTATCCTTACAGCTATGGCGGCTCCGCCTGGTACAACCCGAACACAGGCATGTACGGCCGCTCGGCCAGCGTTTATGGGCCCTATGGCGGCTACGGTCGTGCAGCGTCGTATAACCCACAAACCGGCACCTATGCGCGTGGCGATGCTGTCTGGGACAACAACGAGATTGCCGGGAGAGGTGTTGCCTACAATCCGCGCACAGGCACCGGCGTTGCCACCCGCGGCTATGAGAAAGACGGCAAAGGCTGGGGCGAGTCCCTGATTACGCATAACGACAAGTGGGTCGCCACGCAGAGCGAATGGGGCAAGAACTGGAAGACGACCGATTTGGTGGGCTCCGGGGGCGGCACCGGCACGATCGAACGGCAGCGCGAGGGCGATACCGTGTACGGCTCCGGCGAGTTCCAGCGTGGTAACGAAACGCTCTCGACACGCTCGGCCAGGAACGAGCAGGGCACGGTTATTGCCGGTCAGACGGGCAGTGGCCAGCAGGGCGTGATCGGCCGCTCCGCCGAGGGCGACTTCTACGCAGGCAAGGACGGCAGCGTGTATCGCCGCGACGACGACGGCTGGCACCAGAATACCGGCGACGGCTGGAACAACGTCGAGGTACCGGATGATCGCGCGGCACAGATCGATCAGGCACGAAGTAACGCCTCAAGTAAGAGAGAAAGTCTCTCGCAGTCGATCCCGTCGGATCGGCAAGCGCAGATGCAGGACCGAGCGGGGCAGGCGCGATCGCAAATGGGCACGGGAGGATTCGCCGACAGCTATGGATCGGCTCGGTCTGCAGACAGTTGGTCGAATCGCACCTACGACAGCACTCGCAATCGCAGCTCGCTCGATTCAAGCAGACGTAGCGACCTCAATCGGAGTTACAACGCAAGGTCGAGCGGTTACGAGCGCTACAACAATCGCAGCGCCAGTGCGGGCAGTTTCAATCGCTCTCCGCGCAGTCGTCCTGCAGGCCGACGTCGCCGTTAGGATAAAGTCGCAGCTGCGTCACTGAAGTACGGCGGCCAGCTCGTCGGCTATATCCCGGCTGAAACGAAGCAGCACCTCGTTCATCGCTTCCGCAATGGCGGCTGGATCACCGGCTCTTGCCGCCTGAGTTTCGTAACGGCTCCGACGTGGCGGCACAACGATCCCCGAGCTGACTTCGGACATGACCCACTGTAGCTCCAGGACGACCCGGCCTGAGCGGTCGGCATCGAAGCGGCTAACGTCGCCCAGGAGACGGTAATCCACTTGTGAGCGGATGACAGAGTCATACGGAAACGCAACAACGACGGCACCGTCCAACAGCTTGTCGACGTTCGTTGACACGACGCGATGCAGCGACAAGCCGAGCGGTTCGGCCCAGCGGCTGAATTCGTCGACCAGCATCTCCGCTCCGGCACCGCGAGTCACGATCTGGGAGCGGTTGAGGTATTCGGGCATTCCCAGCGGGCCCAAGCCGATAATTATCGGGTCGTCCGCGTCTTGTCCGGGCGCAGAACCCACTGTTGAGAGGGTGTAGTAGCGAACCGGTGGAGACGAGCCACATGCAACAAGCATGAGCGACACGAGGATGCAGAGTGTGATCGATCGGGCGGTGACGGACATGGCTTTGCCTCCTTTCATTTTTCCTTACCACGCAGAAGGGTTTCGGGATTCCGTTCGAGATAATCCAGGAATTCCCGCAGGGCCCGGGCTGCTCTCTCGACTTCCCTTAGCGTCGTGCCCAGTTTGTAGGCTTGGGTGGATTCGCCCTGTAACTGAGACGTGGCGGAAGCCAGCGTCGTCTGCGCCTCGTCCAGGACGATGATTATTTTTTCGATTGCCGGTTTCAGCAATTCCAGTCTGGTATCGGTATTTTGTAACAAGGTGCTGGCATTTTCGGCAGCGCCGCGAAATTCATTGAGCGTAGTTTGTAACGTGGCCGTCAGCTCCTGTGTTTCTTTCTTGTTAATGATGTCGTTGAGTCCTGCCAGGGAATCGCGCAGATCCTGAGAATTGGTCAGTTCATTGAGGCCCTCCAGCGCCTCTTCAAGTTGCTGACCGATCGCCTTGATATCGACACCCTCGCCCACGTCACCAATAAAGGTCCGGAGCTTGGCCAATAATTCCTGGGATTGGGAGGGGATCGTCGGTATTTCCGGGTACGGCGTATCAGGACCCCCGCGCAGCAACGGCTCGGTATCAGGGCGAAAATCCAGTTCAATCAGCAATTGTCCCGTGACTAAACTCTCCACCTGAACCAGCGCACGCAGGCCGGCTTCATCGATGAGCTTCTGGTGGGTGCTCGATGCGTCAAGGCCTCCGCCAATCATGTCGCCATTACTGGTGACGATGTAGGAGTCGGGCATTATTTCAATTGTGACTTCGGTTTTGGCCTCGAAGGTCCGTGCATCGACGAGTAGCGCCACGCCTGACACGTGGCCCACGCGTACGCCATTGACCGTGACGTTGGAGCCTGCTCGCAGTCCCTGCGTATTCTCGCTGAAATACGCGACGTAGATATGACGCTCGGCGAGCAGTTCCGCGCCGCCAAATAGCGCAATGCCCACTGAGAGTAACACTGCGGCCCCCAGGACAAACGTACCGATCAAAGTGGGATTGGATTTCTTACTCATGCCGCCTCGTCCTCCGCCTCGCCCCGCCTTAAGAAATTTCGAACCTCGAAATTCGGGTGATGGTCTCTCATTTTATTCGGGTTACCCGTTGCAAGTTGTGTCTTGGTTACCGGATCCAGGAACACCGAGTTGTTGCCGATCGCAAAAATACTGGCGAGTTCGTGAGTAACGATCACGACAGTCGTTCCCAGGCTTTCGCACAGTTCCAGGATCAGGTCGTCCAGGAGTTTTGCGCTGATCGGATCAAGCCCTGCAGAGGGCTCATCGAAAAACAGGATCTCGGGGTCCAGAGCCATGGCGCGCGCCAGTCCGGCGCGTTTCTTCATGCCACCGGAAATCTCGTTCGGGTAGTAGTCTTCGAAACCGGCAAGACCGACCAGCATCAGCTTGTAGGCAGCCACCTCGCGGATCTCGGCAGCTCCGAGGTCCGTATATTGTTGCAGTGCCAGGCCGATGTTTTCTGCCAGCGTCATCGAGCTCCACAAGGCTCCGGACTGGAACAGTGTGCCGAATTTTCTCTTGGTCGCTTCCCGGTCCGCGGCACTCGAAGACCAGAACGCCTCACCGTCATAACAGACGTCGCCGGTCGCCGGGCTCTTGAGCCCGATCATGATTTTCAACAGCGTGCTTTTGCCGCAACCCGAACCACCCATAATAATGAAGATGTCACCGCGGTTGATGGCGAAATTCAGATCTTTCTGGATCAAGAAGTCGCCATAAGCCATGGTCAGGTCGTGCGCGGTGATGTGCGGTTGAGTGTCTGCCATGTCAAATTCCAAGGTTAATGTAAATGACCGTGAGGATCGCGGCACTGACGACAATCAATACGATTCCGGATACCACGGCCTTGGTCGTGCACTCGCCGACGGCAAGAGCACTGTTGCCGCAGGCCATTCCGTTTTGACAACCCGCGAGCGCGACCAGGCTGCCGTAAACGATGCTCTTGAAAAGGCCGCCGAACAGGGAGTTCAAGTGAACCGCTTCGATCGTCTGCGATACGTACTGCAGCAGGCTGACGTCCAGCATGGCAAGTCCGACGAATGTGCCGCCAATAATGCCCATGAGGCTGGCGTACATCGTTAATAGCGGCATCATCACGATCAGGGCGATGATCCGTGGCGTCACGAGGAAGTCGATTGGATTGATGCCGAGCGTCGTCAGCGCATCGATTTCTTCATTGACCTTCATCGTGCCGATCTGGGCGGCATACGCTGCGCCGGTGCGTCCGGCCATGATGATTCCGGTCATAATCGCAGCCATTTCACGAATCATTGCGATTGCGACGAGGTCGGCCGTGAAGATTCCGGCGCCGAACAGTTCGAGCTGCATGACCCCGACAAACGCGAAGATCATGCCAATCAGGAAACTGATCAAGGAGACAATTGCAAACGCCTCGGCACCTGCCTCCTGCATGTATTGCACAACGTCCGAGCGCAGGTACGTTGCCTTGCCGGTCAAAAATCGTTTGCAGGACAGGACCAGTTCACCGGTAAAGGCAAGCAGCTCTCTCCCCTGGGCAACTCTGGCCAAGGTGTTCTCGCCCACTTGCTCCAGAAAAGTCTTGTCCTTTACAACCCGCCGCGCACCCTCGCGTTCCTCGACTGCGAATGCCAGGGTGATGAGCTTTCGCACACCATTTGTCAGCCCCGTGTCGTCAATCGCCACTCCGTTGGCCGCAGCACTCCGGTGAACTGCAATCAGAACTTTGACCAATCCCGTGTCCCAGTCACCGAGTGACTGCGAATCGAAGGAGAGTGATGTTAGACCCGGCAATTGGCGCAAGCTGTCCAATACAGGATCAGGGGCAGGCAAATTACTTCCGAGCAGCCAGTCGCCGGATAAGGAAACGAGCAGGACACCCTGATCGACCTCGGCGACGGATAGAGCGGCTGGGTTCATGTCAGTGATCGACGCCGCAATCGGGAATGGCCACCCGGCTGGTGCCGTCTTGCAGGATGGTTGTAACCAGCGCCACCGTGCAGGGATTGCTGGCCGCACCGACGTGGCCTTCGGCGATGCCGTATATCGCAGTTGCATTGCGCTGCGCTGACTCCGTCAGCTGACTCTTGACGGTGACAGCACCATCATCGCCTTCGCTCTTGCCGCCCGCCTCGTGACTGAAAGTAAAGACCAGGTGGTGATTGGGTCCCTGTGACAGGTCCACCCCATCGATTTTTTTCAGAAACGGGCTGTCGGGAGCCATAGCCCACCACACCGGCGCAACCACCGGTGACCATTTAGTGCCCGACGCAGCCGAAGCATGACCGCCGAACGGCGACGCGATACTGATGAACAGACGCAGCCGTTGCCGCAGTGCCTCATCGGCCTGATACAACATACCTTTGCTGACAAGACCGCCCATGCTATGCGCGATGATGTCCAGCTGTGGTATCTGATCACGGCGAACTAATTCATCGAGCACTTCACCAAGAAGATAGGAAGTGTGCTCGAGCGGGAAACCACTTGGGTAATGAAACAGCAACAGCTGATAGTCGGAAGGAATTGCATTCGCAAGGCTTTCGAATCTGCGTGGCGTGTCGAGGATGCCATGTACGAGCAGAATTGACTTCTGTGTCGGATCAAATTCTTTTAGCACGTAGAGTCCGTAGCCAAATTCTTTTTCAAACCAGATGGGCTCCCACAGGCCACGACTTGCGTTCTCTTCGGAGAACATCTCGTCGTCCCAAGACACGATTCGCAGGAAGTGGTCCGAAACCCTGGTGTCCTTGCGCAATTCCGTGAGCGAGAAGTTGAGCTTCTGTTCGAGGACCGTGGCCTTCGCCAGCTTGATTTCCTCGATTTGCAGCGCCGCGTAATCGACCCGATCCTGTCCAGGCATATCGCTGAACCAGTTTATGAGCGGGTCATCAATTCGTGCGGCCGGCTCGCCTGCCTGGTAGGCAGAGTCGCCATTCGTATCGGAAAAAGCGAAGACGACGTAGTCCGCCTTCGTCAGGAGTATGTAAAAGGGCTCGCTTGACGTAACGGCGCGGTAGTTGGCGCGTGACAGTCCGTTTTCATTGCGCTTGAATACTCCAACAAGAATATTGGAGCTGTCGTCCACTGCGCTGGCCTGACCTTTGAAGTAACCGTACTCCTGCGTGGCCACGTCGAGATTATCTTTGAGGTCTTTTAATGCACAGGATGAAATGACGAAGCAGGATAAGACCAGCCCCAGGGAATGTTTTAGAAAACTAGGCATCTGATAGTTGCTCCTCTATGCCGGTGGCACCGAGTTGTCGTAGCACATCGTTCGATAAGGTAATGAATATCCGGAAGCTCTCATCCGCGGCCAGTTTCTCGTCAACCAGCAGGCCGAACGCTTCATTCTGCAAATCTCGGATCTTCGCGATCGCTTGCTTGCGCTGGTCCCGGTTCATTGACGCCTTGAACGAATTGCGCACGTCGAGCGTGGCCGCATAAAACTGGTCGATTCGATTCTTGCGCCGCATTTTCAAAAATCGAACGACAGCAAACGACGCGCTGAATATTGCGATGAGCAGAGTTACTGCAACCTCTGCGACGCCTGAATAGCGTTCGTAAATCGTCGGTGCGGATCGTTGCAGGTAAGCCTGTGTCCCCGCGTGCAGTATGAATCTCGAGCGGCTTGCGTCGAAGTCCTCAGACAACTGCTGAAACAGTCCGGGGCGTTTTGCTGACAGCGCTGGGCGCAGCCTCAGAATATCGTTGATCAGGTCGTATACAACGGAGCTGTCCAGGCTGATTTTCGCGACCAGAATCTTGTCGACGGCGATGGTCACGATCGCCTCAGCCGTTGTTACTCCGTACGTCCCGGCCGGTATAACAAATGGCCGAAAGTGCGGGTTCAACAACACGGCAGCGTCGACAGCTGATCCGATGCCGATAGCCTCCGGCGAGCCCAGGCTAAATAGACGAAAATCGGGATAGTCCACGAAAATTTCCGGGGATATCGGCGCGAAAACAATGATGACGTCCGGGTGGTCAGTCAGATCTGAAACATATTCATACGTGCTGATATCCAGCCCGATGCGTTCAACGATTCGTGCGAAGATCATTCGTGAAGCGGAACCTTGAGGCCCTGCGTAGACCTTTGCACCACGTAGCAATGTGCTGCCGGTCGACGCGTCGCGGCCCTCTCTATAGGCAATATGCAGTACGGTTGGATACAGTGGCATCACGGTCGCAATGTCATTGCGAAACGGCAGGCTATTCGATACCAATGCGATGTCTGCTGTTCCTGACGCGACAGCGTCGACCGCTGCCTCCCCGGACAGAGATGATCCCGTGACGTTCAAGCGTGTGGAGTAGCTTGCATCGAGCAGCCCACTCAGGTCTTCAGCGATAGCCCGATCGACCTGTGCGAATGGAGCGACAAGCCGGAGTTCCTCCTGATCGCGCTCACAGGAGCCGAGAGTCAGCAGAACAAAGAGCAACAGAATCAGTGGAAAGTGGCGCATCAGGATCGTAGGCTTTAACTCTGCTTCAAGATTTATCCGACCTGATAGTACAGAATATCATGGTCGATTGACCACAGGTAATCAGAATGAGACGAATAACCACGGCCCTTATAGCGGCACTTACTGCCATTTCGCTCCCCGCTATAGCGGCGGACCCGACCGACATCGTGACATTCGTCAATGGCGACCGCCTGACGGGTGAGTTCAAATCACTTGAGCGCGGAAAACTTCGATTCAAGACAGCCGCAACCGATACGATTTTGATCGAATGGGATAATGTCGCCTTTCTGAAAAGCGATCAGAACATCCAGGTGGAGACGGAGAACGGTGCTCGCTACCTTGGCCACCTGTCCGCCGCGACTGACGAAAAGCGATTGGCGGTAGAGATGAGCTCCGGCCCCGTTGTTCTGGAAAACGAGCATGTCATATTGATGACGCCGATCGAAGGTCTGCGCCGGGATCGAATCGATGGCGACATATCGGCTGGTTACACATTTGCAAAAGCCAAGAGCGTGAAAACGACCAATCTTTCGTTTGATCTGAGTTATCGAACCGAATCCCGGATCCTCGAGTTGGACTACGACACATTAGTAACCGACAGTAGTGAAGATGATGGGGAGGAGGATGATGAGGGTGCGAGCCAGGACCTCAGCCTGGCTCTGGAATACAAGCGTCTTTTGAGAAACCGATGGTTGGCTGGCGGCATCGTTCGGTTTGAACGCAATGATGAACTCGGCCTTGATCTGCGAACATCGATTGGTGGTGGTGGTGGCCGGATACTGCGCCAGTCAGACAATAGTTCCCTGTCGCTCACTGGCGGTCTGTTTGTGAGCCGGGAAAATACGGTCGTCTCGGATCCGGATATCGCCCTGCAAGGTGAAAATGAAGATCATGTAATCCGGGACTATCTCGAGGCATCCGTAAATCTGACATGGGACTGGTTTCGCTACGACACGCCGGAGCTGGACCTGACGACTACACTGCAGATTTTTCCAAATCTTACGGATTCGGGAGAATACCGCGGGGAATTCGAAATCGAATTGAAGTGGGAAATAATCGCGGACCTGTTCTGGTCGTTATCGATTACGGACACCTACGATAGCAAGGTGGATGAAATCTCAGGCGAAGGCGAGAAAAACGATTACAGCATCATCACCTCAGTCGGCTGGGACTTTTGAGCTCGAGACACGGTGCGAAGCAGATTCGCTATCGGCTGATCAGATCGTCGCGGTCCATTCGATCGACCACAGTGGCCGCTGTTTCGTCGATAAGCAAACCCAGATTGGTCTCGCCCTTGCTCGTCTGTTCCATTGACCAGACGATGTCCTCGGTTGCAACGCTGTACAACTCCGTTGCCAGCGTGACGCTGGCTTTCAGATCGACTGAACCCGGGTTCTTGTAATCGTTGTAGTTGTATCGGAACAGGTTGACGAGCTTGCCGCCAATCGGCGTCGCGTCAGTCTCCTCGCGATCCTTACTCACTTTCAGGTCTGTCTGCGTATCCAGTACTCGAGTCACGAGCACGGCATCGAAATCTCCGGATCGCACAGCGCTGCGTAAATTGTCTGGTGTGATCGGCTTGTTGCCACCAACAGTCGAGTAGTAAGTGCTTGCCGATGCACCTTGCTGCCTTAATCCGGACACGGTCGCCCGCTCGAACTGGGCACGCGAGTTGTAGTTGCCAGCTACAGCGACCACCAGGAAATTGGAAAATGAAGCATCGTCTATCTGTGGACCGGAATCGGCGCCGGTTGTGGCGCAGCCACTGGTGATAAAGGTGACGAAGGCGAGCAAGACTGGAACTATTCGGGATAACGTGGTCAAACCGACCTCCTGGTTACAAATTGAAAAAGAATAGCTTGCGCGAGTAGCATAGAATTCTATACTAATAATCACTAAGTCATAAGAAGGGGACAACACAAATGAAACACGGACAACTCCTTGCGGGATCACGCATCGTCGGGCTCGTTTTGCTCACTCTGGGGCTCGCGGCATGTGCCGGATCGACCCCGAAAATCGACACCAGCCCGGAAGCTGAAGTCACATTCGACGGCCTTCACGAGGTCACCGGTGGAACGGCCGACCATGCGTGGGCAAGGCCCGGCATCGATATCTCGCAGTACTCAAAAATCATGTTGAAAGGTGTCGGTATTGAATACCGCCCCGGTGGCGAGGCCGGAAGCACCTACCGGGCCAGGGCAGATGGTGGTCCTTTTGAAGTTACGGCCAAGCAAAGGGAAGCATTCGAGAAAGAGATGAAAGAAGCATTCCGCGAGGATCTCGCAAGGAGCGAGCATTTCGAGCTTGTCGATGAAGCCGGGCCCGAAGTCTTGCTCATCATAGGCGGGTTGCTTGACGTTGTTTCTTACGTGCCGCCCGAGCCAATCGGCCGGAGTGAAATTTTCCTAAGCAGTGTCGGAGAAGCGACGCTCGTGCTGGAAATTCGTGACTCAATCACTCAGACCGTTCTCGTTCGTGCGATTGACAGGCGAGCTGCCGAGAGCGGTGGAAATTTCCAAGCGTCAAACAGGGTAACGAACAGGTCCGAGGTACGTCGTCTGGCCAAGGAATGGGCGCGATTACTACGTACTCGACTGGACGAACTCGCCGCGCCGCAGGAATAGTCGCCAGGCAGCCGGTCAGCGGCCGAGATTCTGGTCGAGAAATTGACGAAATAGCGCAGCCCAGTGTTGGGCTGCGTTTTCAACGCTGGCCCAGTCTGTGGTGTTGCCTTCAGCCGTAGCGAAAGTCGGAGTCTGGGCGCTATCGGCCGCGCGCGCGAGGACTGCGTCTGACTCCGAGTCGCGAATTTCCATCAGGAACAGCAGTTCCCCGCGCGAAGCGATGTCGCGAATCTCGGAGGCCAGGCTCATAAGCGTGAGGTCTGAAGAATTTCGTAAATCGATCAACGACGCCTGCACCTTCATAGTGCTCGGGCCAGCCGTGTCAACAATCGTGTAGCCCTGCAACGCCTCAATAAAGGCGCTGCGGAAAATCTGTCGAATGCGCTGAATGTCTTCCGGAGGCGTATACGTATCTGCCGGAAAGAAAATCCCCATCTCATCGGCGAACAGGTGCTTGTACTTGCTGAAGTCAGCATCGGCCGCTATATAGGCCGATTCGACATTGCCGCTCTGGCTAACCGTGAAGCTCTGCTTCTCGACGGTCGTACAAGCGATCAAGGTCATGGTAACGACTGCCAGCGTCATCATCAATCGGGCCGGATTTGTGTGGCCCTTGCATGTTTGCCGAACGGACGTCAACATCAGTTTGTTCCTCTTTTTTTTGAGCTCAAAGAACCGCTGTCAGGTTTGGCAGTCTACCTTAACAATGGTTCCCGATTCGATTCCCCTGCTGGAGTATTTTGATGAAGTACAGCGCCGTTTACTACTTGTCATTGGTTCTCGTGTTGCTCGGTGGCATGGATGTTCATGCGCAAGACTCCGATTCGAGCGTACTGGAGAATCCTGAACTAGCCAATGCACGCGAACTATTGCAGGCCGGTCGCGAGGAGATCATCCGCGAAGATCTGCAGATGACGGAAATGGAGTCATCCGCTTTCTGGCCGGTATACAACGAATATCGTGACGAATTAATGGTTGTTCGTGACAGGCATGCGACCATGGTTGCCGGATTTGTACAGGCCTACCGCGATGCAGCGTTCACGGACGAATTCGCAGAGAAATTGATCAAAGATCATTTCGAGATCAAAAGTGCATTGCTGGACATTCAGAAACAGTACGTGCCCAGACTGCGTGAGGTATTGCCTGTTTTGAAAGTCGCTCGTTTCTATCAGCTTGAAAACAAAATGGACGCGGAACTCAACGCGCAGCTGGCGCTCGTAATTCCACTGGTGGAGGCGATGTAATCATCGCCGGCTGATGAGTGATGGCCACGCGGCCAGAGTTCATTCTTCGTCTTTTTGCTTTTTTCTGGCTTCTTTTCTTTCTTTGATCAAGGCTTTGGCAGCATCACGATTTTCGACATAGTCAATCGTGTCTACCGTGCAGGACTCGCGGCCACCGGCTTTGTCTTCATACATGATTTCGTCGTTTCGGTTGGAGCAAGCTTGACCTGATCCACCCGGGTACATTCGGAAAGTATCGCGCAAGCCGAAGCAGCTGCGTTTCATGGTCATCAAATAGAAGGTCTTGGAGTCATATTGAAACAGTATGTGCTGACTTGAGAGAGCCCTGAAATTGCGCATGAGGCCCGCGTGCAGACATATCGACTGTTCCTTGCGTGCCTTCCCGAGTTCCACGTTGAGTTGTGCATGGACGTACTGGCTGCTCAGGCTCAGGAGGCAAATAATTACGATGATCCGAAACCTGTTCATGCAATTTCTCCGGTCGCAAAACCTGCCGAACATGACAATATCAAGAAAATGCGACCACAGTCACGATTCGCAAGGATTATTGCGTATTATTGGGGCTGCGCCAGTACGGGATAACTGGCAAGTGATTATCTTTTGATAAGGGGTTAGCCATGGGTGACGGAACGGCAGATTCGGACGGCAAGGCGCCGTTGCGATCGGTGGATTCGATTCCGGAAGAAGAGGTAGTTAAGAGTTCCGCATCGCACGCATTTAGCGAGATGAGGCACAGTCCGGAGATGATCCGTGAGCTGTTTCGCACCGGGAAATATCCTTACAAGACCAAGATTCGCAAATCGGCCTATGATCAGCACAAGGCGGAGCTGCAGGTCGAGCTTCTGAAGGTGCAGAACTGGGTGAAGCAAACCGGCCAGAAGATTGTTGTTATTTGCGAGGGGCGCGATGCGGCCGGTAAAGGCGGCACGATAAAACGTTTCATGGAGCATCTCAATCCACGTGCGGCTCGTGTTGTTGCGCTTGAGAAGCCGACCGAACATGAAGATGGCCAGTGGTATTTTCAACGCTACGTCAAACATCTGCCGACGGAAGGTGAGATGGTGTTCTTTGATCGCTCCTGGTACAACCGCGCCGGTGTTGAACGTGTCATGGGCTTTTGCAGTTCACTCGAGTATCTCGAGTTTATGCGCCAGGTACCAGATCTCGAACGCATGCTGGTGCGCTCGGGAATCAAGATGTTTAAATATTGGTTCTCAGTGACGCACGAAGAACAGGTGCGCCGCTTCCAGTCACGTCAGGGCGATCCGCTGAAGCAGTGGAAACTCAGTCCTATCGATGAACAGTCTCGTGACAAGTGGGCTGAGTACACGGAAGCGAAGGAAGCAATGTTCTTCTATACGGATACCGGCGATGCGCCATGGATCGTGATCAAATCGGATGACAAGAAGCGCGCTCGACTAAATTGCATGCATCACTTTCTGGCGAATCTCGATTATCCCGACAAGAATGAACATACCGTGCACGGGCCAGACCCGCTAATCGTCGGCACGCCTGCGCAGGTTATTGAGAAAGATCGTCACCTTTGGGGTTGATATCCGGCTAGTTGCCGAAAACGTAGGACAGGGAAATCCTGAACGCGTACTTGGTCGTGAATTGCAGTTGATCATTCAAATTACGCGTTAGCGGAATTTTCCCGGACACTCGCAATGCGAGTGATTCATTTATGTGGTACTGCACTGCAGGAATGATATCCAGCCACCGACCTCCCGTGTTTGGAATGTCTGCCGATGCCCTCTGGTCACGATCCGAGTGCCGGTACAGGAATTCAAGATTAAATCCCCAGGGCGTGTTTGTCTGATAGCTTCCGCCAATGCTGGCCGTCGCTGTATGGCCAAACTGGTAGTCACGGTCGTTGTCGCCGTTATAGGTGTATGTCAATAAACTGTAAATGCGCGCACCCGTCGATTCATTGAGTGCGCGTGCGGCATACGCCCAGGCGATACCACCGTAGGCGCCTGTCGATGGCTGCAGGTCTTCGGCCAAGGTTACTCCCTGCTTTGAGGCGTCGTCTTCACCAACTGGTAAGCGTCCACCGATGCCGAATGACAATGTATTTTTCGAATACAGCGAGATGGTTTTCGGCGAGTACTTGAACATGACGATTGCGTCACCAAGTCCGGCCACGCTGTCATTCACGCCACCGATATCACGTTCGTGCTCGACGGCCGAGAGCAGGGCGGAGAATGACCACTTCTCCGACAAACCTTTGCTGGCCTCCAGAATCAGGGCTTGCGATGTGCGGTCGCGCCCGGTCTCATCGGGGATCGACGAGGAGCCGCTGACAAGATCGCTCACATCATGAAATTCGTAGGTGCTCGCGAGGAACCACTGACCGCCAGTCGGTGACGCTGACTGCATGGCGCCAAGAATGGGCACGCCGGCACAACTGCATGTCGTTGCGCCAGCTGGGAGAGGGACAAGAGCAAGCAGCAAAGTGGCGCCTGGGAGGATACTGAGGTTTTTCATCATTTCTCCAATGCCCGAAAGCACCTGATGAGTCGGACTTTGCTTAATTGAAGTGGATCTGCGGATTTTCAAAAAAAGCTACCCAGGCAAACCAAAAGGCTGTGTAGGACTGTGTCATTTCGAGTTGCTAGCCAACACGTGGTCCCGACACGGCCGTTCCGAACACATCCCAAATGTTGCCTTCGCCATCGCTCATGATGTTGGGTAGATCGTCTTGTATCGGGCTGAACGTCAGAATCGTGCCGTCCGAGAGTTCGCGGTTGTATATCGCGGCAATATTCTGTGTTGAGTTGCCGACTACGACGATTGACTGGCTCTCAAACTGTTCGTTGATGGTCTGCGTGGACGCGCCGAAGGAGTCAACCTGATAGACCTTGCTGGAAGTTTCGGTATGTATGCCGATAGCGCGAGTCTTGTAATGTAGACGATTGTCCTCATGCGCCAGCGGGAACAATACAATTTTGTTGATTAGATAGTGAGGGCCATACGGAGAGTCGTCATAGTCACGTGTGTAGCTGGTTTCTCGCGTCATAACCTGGGCATTGGGATACATTTCGCGCAAGGTATCGAGCCTGGTCTCGATCACCTGGATGGGGGCGGGCCTTTCGCCGGCACGCAGTCCGTTAACAGATAGCTTTAACATCTGCGACCAATTGCTGTCGGTTTCCCGGTCGTAGAGGATCAGGTTGGAGTTGTACAGCAAGCCGGAAACGCCGAATCGTTTTTGGGCATGGTTTGCATCGCCATGCCACGCGACTGCCGAGCCGGTCAATGGGCAGTAACTCATTGTGTATGGCGAATTGTCCGGTCCATCATTGACAACCTCATGCCAGGTCATGATGTCGACTGGGTAGGCTTTGATACCACCTTCATGACGCACAACGATGACGAAATCCTCATCCGCAACACTGCTAATGGAATTTACTGGTTCAAATAACGGCCGGTCGATTGACGGAATACCATCTTTTCCAGGACCGCCATCAACTACTTCATTTACCGGGATCAGCCAGTTATTTGCGGCGGGCGAATTGTTGCCGCCGCCACCGTTACCCCCACCGCCGCCACAACTTGCGATGAGCAGAGCTACAACGACGAACAAAAATATACGCCCGGAAAGCGAATTTCCGTTGTTCATACAGACAGTCCCCTTAAAACAGTCCCGCTTTGCACAGATGACCCGACCAGGCCAAAAATTATTACATTCCCACCAGCCAGAACGTCAATCCGGACCTCGGTCGTTGAGTCATGGAGCCGAAGCGGGGATAATCGCCGCCGGTCCGCGTCGGCTTCCCCGCGACGGTCAACCGTGAATTCCGCCAGGTCCGGAAGGGAGCAACGGTAGCGGTGATGCCGGGTGCCGGGGAGCAGCTGGCGCGGGCCACTTTTCAGAAACGCGACTCGTGGCTGTTAATGAGATCGCTTCTTGGCTTGCTCCTCACATCCCTTGCGATACACTGACCAATTCGCACCTGAATTGGCTTGAGCCTCTCAAATTCACGTATGAGCTATCTCGTTCTGGCACGCAAGTGGCGGCCCAAAAACTTTTCCGACACGGTTGGTCAGGAGCACGTTCTGCAGGCCCTGATGAATGCGCTGGAATCGGGACGTCTGCATCATGCGTACCTGTTTGCCGGTACGCGCGGCGTCGGCAAGACCACCATTGCCCGCATTCTAGCCAAGGCGCTGAATTGTGAGACCGGCGTGACGGCGGAGCCTTGCGGTAAGTGCGGCGCATGCCAGGAAATCGACGAAGGACGTTTCGTCGATCTGATCGAAGTTGACGCGGCATCCAGGACCAAAGTTGACGACACCCGGGACCTTCTCGATAACGTGCAATACGCGCCAGCAAGTGGACGCTTCAAGGTCTATCTGATCGATGAAGTACACATGCTGTCGAAGAGTTCGTTCAATGCTCTGCTGAAGACGCTTGAAGAACCGCCGCCGCACGTCAAGTTTCTGCTAGCCACAACGGAGCCGCAGAAACTCCCCGTCACAGTGTTGTCGCGCTGCCTGCAATTCAACCTGACGCGACTAACGCCGCGACTCATACAGGAGAGGTTGTCGATGATCTGTGACGCGGAGGGCATCGAGGCGGAAGGGACAGCCCTTGCCATGATGGCCCGGGCCGCAGACGGCAGCCTGCGGGATGCATTGAGCCTCCTGGATCAGGCCATTGCTTATTGCGGCGGCAAGGTCGAAGAAGCGCCAGTGTCGATCATGCTAGGGACGATAGATCGTGATCATGTCTCACGTCTGATCAACCTGATCGCATCGGGTAGTGCTTCAGGGATTATCGATGTGATGCGCGAAATCGATGAACAATTTCCGGACTACGGAAGATTGCTTGAGGATCTGGCGCGCGTGTTACATCAGATCGCCGTTTTTCAGGTAGTGGGAAACATTGATGCCGAAGACGGCATCGGTGAAGAGCAGCTTGGCGGGTTTGCCGGGACGATGTCTCCCGCTGATGTCCAGCTCTATTATCAGATAGCGCTGATCGGCAGACGAGATTTGCACCTGGCGCCGGATCCGAAGAGTGGTGCCGAAATGACGCTGTTGCGAATGCTGGCTTTTCGTCCGGCACAAGCCGCGCATGGCGAGACGACATCAGGGACCGGGGGTTCGTCGGAAACGTTGGTCGATTCCGGTATGCCGGCCGCGGTGCCCGTGGCGAAGGTAGTACGGGCTAAAAGTACTGCGCCGGCAGACACCACCAGTTGGCAAGACCCGGACTGGAAAGAGCTGATTCCACAACTTGGGCTGTCAGGTGCTGACAGATTGCTGGCCGGTAGTTGCGCATTCCTCGAGCGCAAAGGCAACACGGTGTATTTCAGTCTTGATCCGGCATCCGAGTCATATTTGACGCGGCCTCGCAAGGATTCACTCGCGGCGACCCTATCGAAACACTTCGGCGAGTCATTGAAGGTCGATATCAGTATCAGTGACGTCGAAGTCGAGTCGCCGTTGCAGGAAGAATCACGACATGCGGATGAACGTGTTGAGGCTGAACGCGTCAAACTCGAGGCAGATCCGAACGTTAAGGCACTCAAGGACATGTTCGGCGCTGAGCTGAAGACCGAGTCCATCAAATTAAATAACCCGCCGCAAAGCGAATAGGTCAGGAGCAGGGAATGAAAGGTGGCATTGGCCAGCTAATGAAGCAGGCACAAGAGATGCAGGCCAGCATGAAGAAGGCTCAGGAAGAGATGGCTTCGTTGACGGTCACCGGTGAGTCGGGAGCCGGTGTAGTTCGCATTACAATGACCTGTCAACACCAGGTTCGCTCAATCGAGATTGATGACTCGATGATTGGCGACGACAAGGAAATGCTCGAGGACCTGATTGTGGCGGCGTTCAACGACGCGGTGCGCAAGGTCGAAGCGACCGTGCAGGAGAAATATTCGGGAATGGCATCCGGAATGGCATTGCCACCCGGAATGAAGATGCCATTCTAAATCAGCCATACGCATGTCTTATTCGCCACTTCTTGTCCGCATGATTGACGCATTGCGATGTATGCCCGGCGTAGGCCGCAAGTCGGCACAACGTATCGCATTCCACTTACTCGAACGAGACCGTGACGGGGCCAGGAGCCTTTCAACGGCATTGGCCGACGCGGTCAGCGGCATTGGACACTGTAGCCGGTGCCGGATGTTCACCGAACACGAACTGTGCTCCATTTGTTCAGCCAGCGGTCGGGACGATACTCAGCTCTGTGTAGTCGAGTCGCCGGCTGATGTCATGGCGATTGAAGACGCAACGGGTTTTCGCGGAATGTATTTCGTGCTGATGGGCCATTTATCGCCGCTTGACGGCATCGGTCCGGAAGAGCTTGGGCTGAGCATTCTGGAAGAGCGCCTCGGTGAGGGTGCGGTGTCCGAGATGATCATTGCGACGAATCCAACGGTCGAGGGTGATGCGACAGCACACTACCTGGCCGATTTGGCCGAGCGTCACGACATTCAAGCGTCACGCATCGCGCACGGCGTTCCACTGGGTGGTGAGCTCGAATACGTCGATGGTGGGACATTATCACACGCATTTTATGGTCGACGTGTGGTCGACTAGGAGATATCGATGAGTGAGCAAGATTGCCTGTTTTGCAGCATTGTTGCTGGGGATATTCCAGCCGACGTTATCTACGAGTCCGATGCAGCTATCGCGTTTCGTGACATCAACCCGCAGGCGCCAACGCACGTATTGATTATTCCCCGCAAGCACATCGCCACGATCAATGATCTCGAAGCCGGGGACAAGGAAATTGTTGGCAGCATGTACATGGCCGCACGGGAAATTGCTCAGCAGGAAGGCATCGACGTGGCTGGGTATCGGGCGGTTATGAATTGCAACGAGGGAGCTGGGCAGACGGTATTCCATATCCATCTGCATTTGCTCGGCGGCAGATCGTTAGGCTGGCCGCCTGGCTAGCAACGAGTTCGTTGGAGCGCTCCAACGCCTACGTTTTCAGTTTTTCGGTCAGATTTAGCAATCGTCGATATGACTCGTAGCGGCGGGCACTGATCGATTCATTGTCCACCGCCGCTTTGACGGCACACCCGGGTTCGCGAAGGTGTCGGCAATTTGCAAAGCGACAGCCATGCCCGGCGTTTTCTACCTCGCGAAAACCCTGGATAACCTGAGGGGCTGACCGCAGGGCCGGCGCGTAGTCTCTGACACCCGGAGAGTCGATAACTGCGCCGCCGCCCGGTAAAGCCAGCATCACCGAATTGGCGGTCGTGTGTCGACCTTCACCTGTTTTGTCCGAAATCGCCGCCGTGCGTTGCCTGTCGCCGCCCTTGAGTTCATTGATGATGCTGGACTTGCCGACCCCGGATTGGCCGACGATGATTCCGGTCTTTCCACGGATGATGCTGTGTACCTCATCGAGCCTTGAGCCCGTCTTTGCACTGCAGCGGACAGTCGGATAATCGATTCGCTCGTAATCGCGAAGTGCGGACTGGAGCTTTACTTCGTCATAATCCAGATCGGACTTGTTGTAAATGACAGCAGCCGGTACGCCCATATTCTCGGCGGCGCACAGATAGCGGTCAACGATGAACCAGTCGGGTTCCGGCGACCCGGCAGCGACGACAAGCAGGAGTTCCACATTTGCAGCGAGTACCTCGGTCTTGCCGCGCATATTCGGCCGGTCGAGCGCGTTGTCCCTGTCGAGGATTGTGGTGATCAACCAGTCGGACTCGTCATCAATAGGCTCGACAATAACCCTGTCCCCGCAAACTGGTTTGAGTCGTTTGCCCTTTATTCGAGCGTCGACTTCATCACCACTTGAGAGCCGCAGACGCATTCGGCGGCTGTAGGTAGCTATGACAATGGCTTCATCCTGCGGCATTTTTTCCCTGTCCCACGAATCTGCCGCAGAGTATGCCGTGATGCTGGAAGCCTTGCACACTCAGGAAAGGTAAACTATCGCCTCATCGACAAGCGACGGCCGAAGGACACGCATGAGCCACAGCGAAAATAACAGCGATCGGGCGGGAAACCTGATCTGGATCGATCTCGAGATGACCGGCCTGAATACTGCAACAGACTCGATCATCGAGATTGCGACAATCGTTACTGACCGGAATCTGAACGAGCTGGCAGAAGGGCCTGTGCTTGCGATCGGTCAGTCGCAGGCAGTAATGGACGGCATGGACGAGTGGAATACGCGACAGCATGGTGAGTCGGGACTGACAGAAAGGGTTTTACGCAGTGACGTTTCGATGCGCCAGGCTGAATTGCAGACCCTTGATTTCCTGTCGCGGTGGGTCGATGCCGGTGTGTCGCCAATGAGTGGTAACAGTATTTGTCAGGACAGACGATTTCTTGCGCGCGAGATGCCGGAGCTGGAGCGGTTCTTTCATTACCGAAATCTCGATGTCAGTACGTTGAAAATACTCGCTCAACAATGGGCGCCGAAGGTTGCGGCGGGCTTTAACAAAGAGTCATCACATCGTGCGCTGTCCGATATTCGTGATTCGATCGCCGAGCTCACATGGTATCGCGAGCAACTTTTTGATCAGTCTCGATTAGCGGCGAAAAAGAACGAGTGAACGACAAGCCGTTTGCTGCAGCGACCGAACGCAATAGCCAGCCAATCCTGGATGTCGTTCGGGAGGAGTTTCGTCATTCCGGATCCATACTCGAAATAGGATCCGGTACCGGTCAGCACGCAGTGTGCTTTGGATCCGAGTTAGGCAACGTGATCTGGCAAACCAGTGACGTTGCCGAAAACCACGCCGGAATTCGAGCCTGGCTGGCTGAGGCCGCTCTCCCGAATGTTCGCGGGCCCATAGTTCTCGACGTGTTGACCGATGGTGCGCCGTCCGGGACTTATCATGGCGTCTTTTCGGCGAACACGGCTCACATCATGAGTTTTGCAGTCGTCGAAAAGATGTTCTTGCTGGTAGCTTCAGTCTTGGCGGAAGACGGGATCTTTGTTCTCTACGGACCGTTCCGGCAAGGTGGGGAATTCAATACGCAGAGCAACGCCGAGTTTCATGAATCACTGCGACAAAAAGATTCTGCAATGGGTATTCGCCACCTCGAGGACCTCGATCGTCTTGCCGCAGCAGGAGGCATGGATCGGGTCCGGTTTTACGCAATGCCGGCGAACAACCACATCGCTGTGTGGATAAAGCGCGGCACGAGGCAAGTGCGATGACAATACACAAAGGCGGGTGTCACTGTGGCAAGGTCCAATTTACTGTTGAGGCACCCGCCGATATCGAGGCAGACGAATGTAACTGCAGCATCTGCCGCATGAGCGGTTACCTGCACCTGATCGTCCCCAGGGAGGACTTTCGATTGACCAGCGGTGAGGACGACATACGAACCTATACGTTCAATACGGGTGTTGCGAAACACCTGTTCTGCCGCCACTGCGGCGTCAAATCGTTCTATATCCCGCGCTCACACCCGGCGGGAATCAGCGTCAACGTTAATTGTCTGCGCCCTGAATCGATCGCCTCACTGAAAATTACACCATTCGACGGCGCGAACTGGGAAAAGAATATCCATAAATTGTCGCCGATAAGCGACTGATTTATTTGATTTTGTGTGGCGCAAGACTGTGCCATCAATTATAGTTGCCGCATTCGGAACCAGACACGGCACAATGACGTATTCAACAAAGTTATGGGCGATCTGCCTGCTCATCTTCCTTCCTGCCGCATACGCCGGTGCTCAATCTGCCTGGGTTAGTGACCAGTTCGAAGTCACGCTTCGTACCGGGCCCAGTACGAGTAACACTATTGTACGCATGCTGCCAAGTGGTACCGCACTCGAAGTGCTCGAACGGGACGACGAAGCGGGGTATGCGCTCGTGCGCACGGCGGCCGGTACAGAAGGTTGGGTACTCATACGCTACCTGATGAATGAGGCTGGTGCGCGGGAGCAAATGGAGGCTTTGACAAATCGGCTGACCAATGCCGATGCGCAAGGAACATCGCTGAGTTCTCAGCTCGATGCCGTTAGAGGCGAGTACGACGAGGCAATGCGTCAAATATCGTCGCTGGAGTCGGAATACAAGAGGCTCGAGCAGGAACTGGCCGAAGTCAAGCGAGCGGCGGCTGACGTGCTTGCGATAGACAATCAGAACAAGGAATTGCGCGAGCAGTTGGCGAATGCTGAGATTCAGGCAGCGACGCTCGAACAACAGAATCGTGAGCTGACGGGCCAGACGACACGCTACTGGTTCATGTCCGGGGCGTTAGTCCTCGTCGTCGGCATGATTCTTGGCATTTGGTTGCCACGTATCCGCTGGCAAAGAAGGTCACGTTACGATCGATTTTGACGCCCGTGTGGATCGCCGGCTGGAGAGGACTCCTACTCGATAGATTCCCCCGCCAGGAATAGCCATGTCTCGATGACGCTGTCGGGGTTCAATGACATGCTTTCGATGCCCTGATCGAGTAACCATCGCGCCAGATCGGGATGATCTGACGGCCCCTGGCCGCAAATCCCGACATATTTGCCTTGCTTCTTACAGGCTGAGATCGTCATGGCGAGGAGGGCTTTGACCGCATCATCTCGCTCATCGAAGATGTCGGCGACCAGGGCCGAATCGCGATCGAGTCCAAGCGCAAGTTGTGTCATGTCGTTGGAGCCAATCGACATACCATCGAATAACTCAAGATACTGATCAGCCAGCAGCGCGTTCGTCGGCAGCTCTGACATCATGATCATCTTCAAATCATCCTTACCGCGCTCCAGGCCGTTTGCGGCCATCAGATCGATGACATCTTTGGCCTGTTGTACGGTGCGGACGAACGGGATCATGACCTGAACGTTCCTCAGGCCCATTTCATTTCTGACTTTGCGGATCGCGGCACACTCGAGCTCGAAACATGGCCGGAAACTCTCCGCGACGTAGCGACTGGCACCGCGGAATCCAATCATCGGATTTTCTTCGTCGGGCTCATAGCGCTCGCCACCGATCAGATTCGCGTACTCGTTGGACTTGAAGTCGGACATGCGCACGATCACCGGCTCAGGAGAGAAGGCGGCCGCAATCGAGCTGACGCCCTCGGCAAGTTTATCGACGAAAAACTGTACCGGATCGCTGTAACCGGCCATTTGTTCATCGACGGCCTTGCGTGTTTCACTGTCGAGCTGGTCGTATTCGAGCAGCGCCTGCGGATGGACTCCGATCATTCGATTGATAATGAACTCAAGCCGCGCCAGACCAACGCCGTGGTTTGGAATGTTGGCGAAGTCGAAAGCCCTGTCGGGATTGCCGACATTCATCATGAGCTTGACCGGAATGTCCGGAAGCGAATCGAGTTCAATCTGGGTCTGTTCGAAGTCCAGTTTGCCGTCGTAGACAAATCCCTCGTCTCCTTCGGCGCAGCTAACAGTAACTTCTTGACCGTCACTAATGGTCTCGGTGGCATTGCCACAGCCGACCACGGCCGGAATACCGAGCTCGCGCGCAATGATCGCAGCGTGACAGGTTCGACCGCCACGATTTGTCACTATGGCCGCCGCGCGTTTCATGACCGGTTCCCAATCCGGGTCGGTCATGTCGGAGACCAGTACGTCCCCGGACTGAATGCGCCCCATCTCGCTGACATCCCGAATGACTTTTGCCGTTCCGGCACCGATCTTTTGTCCGATACTGCGGCCGCTTATGAGTACGTCAGATTTTCCCTTCAGCGTAAAACGCTGAATGGTCCGGCCGCTGCGACTTTGCACTGTCTCCGGGCGGGCTTGCAAAATGTAGAGTTTGCCATCGTTGCCATCCTTGCCCCATTCGATGTCCATAGGCCGCCCGTAGTGATTCTCGATCGTCATGGCCATTCGCGCGAGTTCGACAACGTCTTCGTCTGAGATACAAAAAGTGTGGCTCTCGCTTTCGTCCACATCGACGGTGTCCACAGTCTTGCCCGGAGTGGCATCGTCGCTGTAAATCATCTTGATTGCCTTGCTGCCGAGATTCTTGCGCAAAATCGGGAAGCGCTCATCCCTAAGTGCGGGTTTGTATACGTAGAATTCGTCAGGATTGACCGCGCCCTGTACGACCGTCTCTCCAAGTCCGTACGAAGCTGTTATAAATACGGCATCACGAAATCCGGTCTCAGTATCCAACGTGAAGATCACGCCGGCCGCGCCAACGTCGCTGCGAACCATTGTTTGTACTCCGACCGATAAAGCGACGTGCCTGTGGTCGAAGCCCTGGTGCACCCGATAGGCGATCGCCCGGTCATTGTACAAAGATGCAAATACCTGACGCAGCGCATCCAGGAGATTGTTCATGCCGCGCACGTTCAAGAACGTCTCTTGCTGTCCTGCAAAAGATGCGTCGGGTAAATCTTCAGCGGTTGCAGACGATCTCACGGCGACAGAGATATCGTGCCCGCCTGACATCTCCTTCCATGCCACTTCTATTTCGTCGCACAGCCGGCTTGGCAGGGGAGTGTCCAGAATCCAGCTGCGGATGGACTGACCGGCATTCTTCAACGCATCGATATCGTCAACATCGAGCTTGTCGAGAAGTTCGGCAATGCGATTGTCGAGGCCGTCCGCAGCAAGAAACGCCTTGTACGCAGCAGACGTGGTCGCAAAGCCCCCCGGTACGCTCACACCCAGATTGCTGAGGTTGCCGATCATCTCCCCAAGAGAAGCGTTCTTGCCACCGACGATTTCAACATCATCGATGCCAAGCTCAGCGAGCTTGATGACATATGGATCCAATGCTTGCTCCCTTGTGTTCCCGTGCAGGAAATGGACAATCGTTGTTGCTTAGCTTTGCGACGTCAATTGTCAGTACTGCTGCAATCCGGGATCCCCACTTATGAATGAACGTACCGTATTCTTTCTATCAGATCAGACTGGCGTGACTGCAGAAACGCTGGGCCACAGCCTTATAACGCAGTTCAATTGCCAAGACTTTCGGCAAGTGACTTTGCCATTTATAGATTCCGAAGACAAGGCGCGTGAGGCCGTACAAAAAATCGAAGAGTCCGATGCGAGTGACGCGTTCCGCCCGATTGTTTTTTCGACACTCGTTCAGCCGGAATTTCGCAAGATCCTTAAGGATGCAAAAGGCCTTCATCTGGATATTTTTGATGAATTTCTTGCACCCCTGGAACTGGAGCTGGACGAGAAGCCGTCCTATGTGTCCGGGCGCGCCCATGGCATGAGCGATATCAACACCTACATGAAACGAATCGAGGCGACGAACTTTGCATTGGCGAATGACGATGGTGGAATTAGCCGCAATTACGAAATGGCCGATGTCATCCTTGTCGGAGTCTCGCGATCAGGCAAGACTCCAACTTGCCTCTACCTGGCATTGCAATATGGCGTGTATGCCGCGAACTTTCCGCTCACCGAAGAGGAATTTGAATCCGGGAAGCTGCCGGATTTCCTGAAACAACAGAACCCTAAGTTATTTGGACTGACGATTGCGCCGGACCGGCTTAAGCAGATACGCAAGGAACGTCGTCCGATGGGCAAGTACTCGTCAGCCCAACAAGTACGCTACGAGTTGCGCGAATCGGATAAGATATTTAAACGTTACGGGATACCGCACGTTGATACGACTGAGTTTTCGATAGAGGAAATATCAAGCCGAATTCTCGATAGTACCGGCGTTGAAAGGCGAGTGCGACCCTGAATTTTCTCTTTTGTGACGTGGTCCTGGAACATAACAGACGCGCCTTTTCCGGGCGGATCGCTGTGCTATATTGACCGCATGTTGCTCGACTACCAAATCGTTCCACAAACAATAGTCAAACCAAAAAGTTTCGTTGGTTTGATGGCAATGTATGAGAGTAACTATCTGCGTCTGCTGCACCTCATTCCCGAACTCGAACGGCTCGATGGCTGTTTTCGTTCACGCGTTGCAGGTGATTGTGAATTGTACGTTGAGATTCTCGAACGTTGCCGGTACACGGTCACTTTATCGCTGACGTACTACTTCGAGACTGATGAAGGTCGTATCGCGGATCCGGACATGACGGTGCGTGCGTATCTCGACGGTCAATTGGCCGAAGTAATGAAACTGAGTGGTCATCATCGGCACGCAGAGTTACGCCGGCTCACGAAAAAACATCGGCTCGAACTCGATGCACGCTGGCAGCGAAACGTCGTACTGAACAAATGGCTTGAGTACCTGACTGATCAGGGCCATCTGATTCTTGAGCGCTAGCCCGGATAATTCACCCAAGTCGGCATACGTGCCGGGCAGTTTCCAAAACTGTCGATTCAGTCAAAGTTTCCCGCCTGTTCAATTGTCATCATCCCAAGAGCAGAGCCATTCTCGCTACAACGCTTCGCCAGCCCAGATTATGTTAAGAGGAATAGTTCGTGACGAGCCTTGCAGCTATTTTAGGAAGACCGGGGAGGGAGAGCGACAGGCTCCTGAAGCTCTACAGGAATCGTGCGGAACTCAAAAAGAGATTCGCCGGGCTTCGAAAGGAGCAGTTTCGTTTAAAGAGCCGTATCAAGAAGCAGGAAGGCGCTACAGCGCGTGTACAAAAGAAGCTCGACTACCTGGAGGAGTTGCTGAACGACCCGGAGTGGGTCTTCAACGTCGCCACCCACTACCAGTTAAGAAACCTTAATCTGCATTGTGAAAGCAAGGTCGAGAATTTTGCTGAACATCTCAAAAAGCAGGTTGAGCAAAGGCAACACAATCAACTGTTGTCGGGCTGGAACGAACAACGAGCAGAAGAGACGGCCAGTATCGAACGCAGCATTGGTGAGCAACGATCACAGGTACAGAAGCTCGAAGATCAGTTGATGGTTGAGCAGCGTCGTCTGCTGTCGATGAGCGGATTATTCAAATTCTATCGGCGCCGTTCGGTCACGGCGAATATTAGTAATCTTTCAGCTACGATCCATTCTGTCCAACGCGTGGAAGAAGAGTTACTGCTGCAGCACGATGAGGTTCAGAATCGTAATCCACCCGATACCGAGGGTCTGGACATTCCAACGAAGCGCATGATCAATTTCATGATCCTCGCTTTTGCTCAGCAGTTGTATCTGCATTTAAGTGGTGACGATCTGGCGGGCATGGCGAAGGAAGCTGCCGAGAAAAGTGTTGGCAAGATTAATTATGGTGGCAAAGAAGAATGTGACGGCATCGTTTCTCGCGTAGTCAAACGTGTTAGCTCGTTCGACAAGGCGACCGATTTCGCCGATACCCTGCAGCAATGTGCCAAGTTAATCGCGAAGCAAGCACAATTCCAAAATGATGATGATGCGATACCCGTGTCCAGCACCATCTCAACGGTCTTCGGAATCAATGACAAGGGTGTGATCAAGACAAAAGACGCCAATCTACTTGGCGAGGATTACTGGAATCTGGCTACTGTTTTGAGTGGTTAGATATCGGTACGGAACATATGGCGTCGAAAGCGCGGCAGTTCGCTCGATGAGATTCCTGGCAGCCGGGCCGTAATCGCAGGAAGCTCTGAACTGGTACTCACGGCATCCTTGTGATCGTTTTCAGAATCGTGCTCATCGATCGATTGCTCTGAAGCGGTATCAGTCAGCGGCGGGGAAGTAGCAACATCTGACGAGTCTATCGTCCGAATATTCGGTGACGTTACCTTGTCGCCATCGAGAATTTCATGCAGGGATGCCTCGGTCTGCTTGCCTGGCTCCGGGCAGGGCGCCGGAATCTCGGTTGAGGCGAGCGCTGCTCCACACCAGGCTCCGAGCAGCAGCAGTGATGCCATACCTGTTGTGCTCAATGCAGCGTCTGTCTGTCGTGCCTTCCGTGTGGTCACGGGACCTCCAGGTTGCCGTGCTCGGCCAGGTGTTATAGTGGAGTATAACACCAATATACCCTCATGCAAATACCCAGACTCAAGGCTGAATCTGGGCGGTTTGCGCCGGGACGGCCCCAATTTCGCGCATCACGGCCAAATCTGTAACAATGCCGGCCGCCTGGTCAAGCTGAACATCGGGCCGCTCTTCGTCATCAAGATCCTCCAGACTCTCGACAGGCTCGAGCGAAAGAGCCACACGCCGCTCATTCTCGAGATTCAGTGCACGCTGCAGGTTTTCCTCACGATCGGCTCGCCGTCCGGCGATATTCAGCGATACAGATGTGTGTGAGCGGGACTCACGATCGTCCTCGATGTATGCCATGAGGTACAGAAAATTGGGATCGTCCTTGGCGCGATGTGAGTGATTCGCAGTCAGTGACTGAATCGTGTTATCGAGCGGATCACCGGCCCTGAAGCGAGTGGTATGGATCGTGTCCCAAGGTAGCGCACTGTCTCGCACGCTTTCGCCAATCTCTTCAGAGTCGATCGGTGAAGGCAAATTGATATCTGGATTGACACCGCGGTGCTGGGTGCTTTCACCAGTCACTCTGTAATACTTGCCGATTGTCAGCGTAAGCTGGCCTAATCCATCGTCGTCCCCGGTGTGCAGATACTGGTCGAGTGAATACAGGTTCTGCACCGTACCTTTGCCAAAAGTCTCCTGGCCAATTATCACGCCGCGTGCATAGTCCTGAATGGCTGCGGCAAAAATCTCTGAGGCGGAGGCGCTGAATCGGTTGACGAGTACAGCGAGTGGGCCGTTATATGCGACTCTGGCAACTGGATCGGGATCGTCGAGACGACTGATGCGTCCATTCGAATTGCGCAACTGCACAACCGGCCCGTTGTCGATAAACAACCCGGAAAGAGCTGTTGCTTCGGTAAGGTGGCCGCCACCATTGTTTCGCAAATCGATGATCAGTCCATCAATGCCTTGCTCTTCAAGTTCAGCAATCAGGCGTTTCACATCTTTGGTCGTGCTCGTGTAGTTCTTGTCACCGTCGCTCAGTGCGCGATAATCGCGATAGAAGCTCGGCACCTCGATCACGCCAATAGACCAATCTCTGCCGTCTCGGGGAATCGTCACAACCTCGCTCTTGGCAGCCTGTTCTTCGAGTCGCACCTGACCGCGTGTCAAACTGATTTCCTTGTCGCTGTTGCCGGGCAGGGCGCCGGCGGGAATGATATGCAGCCGTACGATTGTGTCGGCGGGGCCACGTATCAGGTCAACAACATCGTCGAGTCGCCAGCCGATGACATCGACCATGGTGCCGTCGCCGCCTTGCGCAACGCCGATGATCTTGTCTTCAGGGCCTAAGGACCCATCTACTGAAGCCGGGCCGCCCGGAATGATACTGACGATATGAACGTAGTCCTCTTCAGTCTGCAGCGATGCGCCAATGCCGAAATAGGACAGGCTCATCGCGATTCGATATTCCTCGGAGTTTCTCGGGGACATGTAGCTTGAGTGTGGGTCCAGTGTGTGTGCGAACGCATTCATGAATGTCTCGAACACATCGTCGTTTGTCACCTGATCCATGCGCTTGAGATATCGCGTGTAGCGCTTGCTCAGCACCTCACGGGACTCTTCCCAGGGTTTGTCGGTCAGTGCGAGGTTCAAGGCGTCGTTCTTAACCCGTCTGCGCCAAATCTCATCGAGCTCCGCAGCTGTCGTGGCCCATGGAAACTCCGAGCGATCGAACTGGTAGATTTCATCGATTGAAAAATCAGGCTCGATCTCAAGCAGCGTCAGGGCGAATTCAAATCTCTCTCGTACTCTCGAGCGATATATCGAGAACAGATCAAAAACCGGATCGAGCGGCTGGCTTCGGACTACGTCATCAAGCTGATGACGGAATTTCTCGAAATACTCGATATCACTTTCGAGCAGATACATGCGGTTACGATCCAGAGCATCGATATATCTGTCCATTACGCGCGAGGACAAATCGTCGTTTACCGCGACATGCAGGTAGTGTGACTTTTGAACGAACTGAGCGACGAGTTCGCCGATATTCTCGTGCCGCAACTCGGGCATCAAAGGCTCATCGGATACTACTGCCTCGGTACTTGCTATGACTGGTGCTGTAAGGAAACCAAGCATCAGGCCAGCGAGCCAGGCGGTACGATGGGTCTCAATTGCTTTCAATATCTCTCTCCAATATCGGCAAAATTATCTATTTGAGCAGCCTTCGGGCTAGGCTAGATGTACCACGCGCTTCGATCAAGGGCGAATTTCGCATAAATACGGGCCGTTTCTTACTGTATTAAATAGTCCACTTCGGAAAATACCACATGAGACCATTCCTTCGGTATGACCATCATATCGGCCGGGAGTTTCTATGCCTTGCTGATTAATCATCGAACTCGCTGGTTCGCACAATTATTGATGTGGATGGGTGTTGCCGCGAGCAGTTACTATTTTTTGCCCTAGTCAAACAAGCGAAACTCTGATTCTCCATCGCGCGTCTGGCCCCCCTTTGCACGCCTTCGGCGCATGCGAGACTGTAACTTGTCGCGACGTGCGGTGAGCCAGTCCTCTCGACTAATCGCGGCGCTGTGGCCACGGTCCGCTCTTGATTGTTCACGAAAATCACAGAAGTCCTGGTAAGCCTCAATTTCGTGCTTGAGTTCCCGTACAACCAGTTCAACCATTATGGCATCGTCCAGAAAACCGAGTCCCGGAATGTGATCCGGAATCAGGTCGTCGGGTTCCGTGAAATAGGCGAGGGCATTCAAAACCCGGGTCGCGTCCTGGTGCGGTAGTCGCCACTCGATATCGGTCAGCATGCGAATCATGAGGCGCAGTTTCTGAATTCTCTCCTGAATAAATCCTGGCATGCCCGTGGCAGTGACGATTTGCAGGAGTTCTTCCGCACCAGCCACGATATCCTCTGGCGCCATTTGTGTGACGGTCTTGCGCGCCTCTCGCATTATCAGGCGAAAATGCTCGAGATCGTTGGCACCGATTTCAAATGATACGCGCAAGCTCATCTCGGCTCCCGTGAAGCGTTAATTGGAATTTCTGAAGTTTACCGCAGGAGGCTGTTGACTTACTTACGTCCCTTGTCCCAAATTTTCGAGGTATCGAACGAACCGGTGTTGTAGGGATCGATACCGTCATCTTCAAGGTCGATGATCGAATGGTCAAGGATTGTCAGAGTTTCATGCGTACCGGTATCTTCACGTACATACTCGCTGCGAATCAGTACATTTTTCCCCGGACCACTGTCGTCGATTCGGCCTTCAACATGTGGATCAAGATCGACGTATTCGGGTTGAGATTTGGGCACCGCCTGTTTGGGTTTTGCGGCCGGCGTTACCGTATGACCGCCTGTGTGACGAAGGTGAGAACCCGTCTGGCGAAGGTGCGCGCCCGTCCTGCTGAGTTTCGGGTCCGGAGAAGCCGTCTTTGGCGATTTCTTGCCGGTCAGCCAGTTAGCGAAATGCTTCATTATTGCTGCTCGTGCACCTGTTGCCGCAGTGTAGATTAAATGGCAACTATAGAGCTTACCTCCGGCGGTGATGTAACATTATTAACATAATTTCTACACAAACGTCATAAGTGCATGGTTATTATGGAAGAAATGTGATCAGGGTCACAGTTTTCATGGATTCGACATGAGGCCGGATTCAGCCATGGTCAGGCTCGTCCATTGCTCGCCGTGCGAACAAAGTCAGACGAAGGGTTTGCCAGGCCAAATAGGGTGATAGCAAAAAAAGCCACGCGGTAGCATCTCCGGACCGAATTCTTGCGCTCAGGCTGCCGAAGAAATCGGCGTAACCATGGCCACCGAATTCCCCGAGTACACCCGGGCCCACCAGGTAAATCGCGATTGGCACCAGAATGAATCCGAGAAATAGTAACCCGAGCAAGAGTGCTGACTCTCTGAGTGCGATTCGCCTAAGCGGATATTGACTCAAGTTTGCTGTCGTCCGGCGTCGAAGGGACAGATATCCTTGCTTACGTCTTGTGAAAGATCAAGTCCTTAACCGAGCTTACGCGCCAAAGACGAGATATCCGGGCTAGCGGCGACTGCGGCGTCGTTGCACGAATATGCCCATATGAATACAAGCAGCGGCGAATAGAAGGTAGTGCGGTAATAGCCAGAGCCAATGACTGATGTACAAGGTCGCGAGAAATGCGGCAACGCCGGCGATCATGTAGAAATAGGGGAGTGCATTGTAGAGGGCCTTCGACAACCAGAGTTTGCGGGACATCAGCCTGCCCGCATCGCGAGTAAGCTGTTGGGTTTCAGTGAGGAGACCAGGCTTTCCTGCCGTGTTCGTTAACATAATTGCCGTTTCGCGCTCCATGCGATTCAACAACCACAGTAAATTGCACGCCCGCAAAAGTCCGTGATTGCACTCACAATCCGGGAAAATGGTCGCGTTGAATCAGGCGCCCCTCTTGGGTCGTTCCTCGTAGCGGAAGTCGGCTGTACCGATTGTCACCGTGTCACCGTTTCGCAGGAAATGCTCGGTGATTCGCTCGGAGTTGACGAACACGCCATTCTTGCTGCCCCAGTCGATGACCCGGGTAGCTTCATGTTCCGTCACGATGGCAGCATGACGGCGGCTTACGTAGGACGCGTTGAGCTGAATGTCGTTTTGTCCCGTTCGCCCGATCGTCAGGCGGTCCTTGAATAGCGGGAATCGTAATTCCCGGCCGCCCACAGAGCCTATCAGGACACGTGTGACGCGATCATGTTCCTGTTTTGATCGCCCATCAATACGTTCGGATATCCGATCATCAACCTCATGGATGACATCGTTGATCTCTCCGATCGAGTCAATATGCTGGGACTTCTTGGCTAGTTCCGCGAGCAGGCAATTAATGGCTTCACTCTTGGTAGCGAGCTTTTCTTCATGCTCGCCGGCTTCCTGCAGCAGTCGGTGTTTCTCTTTCTCAAGGCGCTCAATACGCGCATTAAACTGCTCTTCTGACTTGCTGAGCATATGCTCGAGTTCATTGCGAAAGCCGCGCGTATCGACGAGATCGGAAGCTAACTGCTCGGTCAACACCTCATGACGCGTAATCGTTTCCTGTGATTCTCCGAGTTCGAAGCGGATAGTTCGAATCTCCTCGGCATGAGCATCACGCTGTCGGTCGAGTTTCTTGCCCAATTCACCAGTGGCAGTTTTTTCTTCTGCCAGTTCAGCTCTAAGCTCCTCGGACAGTTCGGATACCCGCTTCAGATTGCTTTCAAGAAACTCGCGTGTATCCTCAGCCTGGTCTCTTACGATCGTCCGATCGTGTAACAGTTGCCGGAGTGAGTCAGCGTAGGACTCGACACGTTTCAGTTGCGCGCGCAACTGCTCGTTGTCGTACTGCAGCTGGTTAATCGTTTCGGACCGTTTCTGGAGATCAGATTTGAGCTCATCAATCTCAACATTACGATCGGCGTCGTTCGCGTGGATATAGTCATATGTATCGGCAGCAGATTCCGACAGATTCTGTTCTTCGCGAATCGGAGTCACATGCTTTGAGTTAAGAACTTCGACTTCCGCGGTCGGGTCATCATCTGTGACTAATTTATTAGTGTTTTTCTTATCATTAGCCATCCAGCCATTTTAGCACGGGTTCCGGGTCATGGAACGGCAGCAAAACGGTCAGACGCGTTACGTTAAATTCAATATCGACGACTAGTCGCAGGGCACGGTTCTGCCGTCCGCCCATGATTTCAAAGCATGAATTTGCTCTTGCATCACAATCGACAAGGGCTTTGTCTGTTTGATTTCATTCAGTATGTGGTCAGTTGCCAGGGTTTCTTTTTGTGCATGGGCGGCGTAAAACGCGGCGACAACCGCTTGTTCGATTTCCGCGCCGGAAAAATCATGCATCGCATTGGCGAGCAATTCGATGTTGAAATCGCTAAGACGTTGTTCACGACTGGTTAGATGGATCGCCAGAATTGATGCGCGGATCTTCTTATCGGGAAGGCCAACGAAAAATATTTCATCAAAACGGCCTTTTCGGACGAGTTCAGGTGGGAGTGCACTGATATCGTTCGCTGTTGCAACAACAAAGACGTGGTTCTTCTTTTCAGCCATCCAGGTCAGGAATGTCCCAAGAACTCGCTGCGTCGTCCCGCTTTCGCCTCCGCGACCCGCGATGCCTTTCTCGATTTCGTCGATCCACAAGACGCATGGAGACATTACATCCGCAGTCTGAAGTGATTCCCGGAGTTTGCGCTCGGTCTCGCCATGGTACTTATCGTAAATCGCACCAAAGTCGAGACGCAGTAAAGGTACGCCAAAAATGCCAGCCGTTGCCTTTGCAGCCAGGCTCTTGCCGCAGCCCTGAATACCCAGGAGCAAGATGCCTTTTGGCGAATCGAGGTGCGCGGCGCTGTCGTCGCCGCGAAAAACGGACTTGCGCTGGGATAGCCAGTCTTTGAGTCTCCTCAGTCCGCCAACTTCGATGAATTGAGCGGTGTCATACTCGAACCGCAAAGCGCCACCACGATTCAGGAGCTCGTACTTGGCTTGCATAACGCCTGGTAAATCACTCTTTGTGATCGCACCGTCGACGAAGATCGCGTTGCGTGCGAGTTGCTCCGTATCCTTGTAAGTCAATCCCGAGAGATTTCGAATCAGTAATTCGTAGGCTTTGGAATCCGCCTGAACTCTCGAGCCTGGATGTTCGGTCGTCCATTCATCGGCGACACGCTGAATGATCTGGCGCCGTTCGTCTTCCGTCGGTAGCGCCATGTCGAAATGCGCGCTGAATGACTCGAGTTCGCCAGGAAGTTTCACCGTATGGCTGATCAATACAATTTGTCGCGGCACCGTTCCATATCGAATGCAGATGTCCTTGATTAGCCGAACATGTAACGGGTCCTCAAGGAAAGGATGAAAGTCCAGTAGCACGTAGATACCGGGCTTTTGTACAGCCCGGATATGCTTGAGAACTTCGCTGGGATCTGAATTCAGAGGCTGTGGCTCAAGCGCGATATCAATTCGTTGCAGACCGTCCGTAACAGTCCAGCGAAAGAGTGGCATGTAGCTATCGCCAATGCTGCCAACTGCGATGGATTGAAGCATGTCCAGCATGCGCGCTTCGTCCCGGGTCTCAATAATGATGATTGGGGTTCGCGAGCGAAGAATGACTTCAAGGTCGTTTCGTCGGTCCATCGATGGGCTTAGGTTGCCAGGTTGTCAGTGGCGATATTACGACAGCCGGGCAGCTTGTCGATGTGCAGTGCGTCCGGTTTGGCGCCAACGAATCGCTCGGCGATTTCGGCTAGTTCGACGAGATCAATACGCTTGCCAAGAGCGGTGAGTTCCCTGACGACGTCATCGAGGCTTGCGTTTCCGTCCGAACGATCACGAATTTCCTGATCAAGTGCGGACAAAACGCCGACCGCGAGGGCCGTTGTCGCGCCAGTCGATGACTGTCGACAGAGTGTCGTCGCGCTCGCAGCCCAGTGGGCCAGATCAGCTTGCGCGAGCGCATATCGGGAAGCTGAAATGGTACCGCTTCGATTTAGTAACTCCAGGCTGTAATACTCGGCCAGGCCTTCAATAATCCAGTCAAGGCCATCATCAGCAGACAAATCCAAAGACAGGTGCATGACTTCATGCAGCAGCGTGCTCGTCGCGTTCTCGCTGATCAGAGGCCGATCGGTGTGTAAATAGAGGGATCGCGGCGCCGACAGTCCGCCGCGCCACATTGGTTCTCCCGCACTTACAACTGTCAGTCGGCGCGGGAGTTCCGGCAGCAACCGTGCAAGTTCGGGCAGTGTCCAGTTGAGCAGGGCCAAAGTGTCGAGGCGGCGAACGGAATGATCAACGGGCCCGGCGACAGCAACTCGCATGCCAGCAATCTTCTCTCGCCTGACGCCCAGATTTCCAAGCACTATCCATCCGGATGGTTGATCGAAGCGCCGCTGCCGATTGTCAATGCGGATTGGTCCGCTTTTGCTGAAATACTGCGTAACGGCAGACCACCCGTGAGGCAGGCTGAGCACAAGCCAGCTTTCACTGCGTGCACCTTTGAGCGTGCGCGTTGCCGCCCGCGGAATGATGTCTTCAGCTCGAAAGAGCCCCCAATCCATGCCCAGCCAAGCGTCGTAGCCGCTATCGTCTCTGCGGTGTTCAACGTCAACATGCCAACTTATCGTCCCGCCCGCTGCCGGCGGTTTCCAGCGCACCACGCGGTCTGTGATATCGAGGTCGCCGTCGGCCCTAAAGTCTGATGACCGGTTGTCGGGTCGCATCGTGACTTCACGCAGCAAGTTTCTGCTCTGCAACAGATTGAGGGTCACTTCAACCGTGCCATCTGTCCGGTTCGGGCGGACAACATAATCGATGCGGTAGACCAGCGGGTCAGATGGCGCCCGTGATTCTGACGCTGGTGCGCCGCAGGCGGTACAGCAGATCAGGCAGAGCAAGAATACGCACCTGCACTTTGTGCCGCCGGACGTAGGGCTGTCGCGGCTATCGTGTGGGCTCAAACTTGAGAAGCAGTTCATACGGTCTTCCGGGTCCGATTGGTATTCTTGTTGCTCTTTAGCAATTCAGCGCGGGCACTATGATATCTCAGCCAGCCAGCATAGTTCGCAGTGTTGTTGTAATAGCGATTGTCACATCGGGGGCGGCTGCATGCTCGTCGAATCAGACGGCACCGCATTCGTCGCAGCCTCAGACCGGGTCCGTTGTCATGCCGAGCGGCGGCACGGTTGTAGGTGAACGTGCAGCTGCGGTGGCGTTACAACAGGTCGGCGTGCCTTACCGTTACGGTGGCAGCACGCCAAGTGGATTTGATTGCAGCGGTCTTGTTCATTATTCCTACGCGAATGCCGGGAAATCCGTGCCGCGAACAACAGCGGCTCTTTGGGCAGAGTTGGCACCAATTCAGAATGGCGACTTGCGTGTCGGAGATCTGCTTTTCTTCAGCATCTCCGGAAAAATGTCGCACGTGGGGATGTATCTGGGAAATGGGCGCTTTGTGCATGCACCATCATCAGGGAAGACCGTATCTATAGAGAGTCTTGGCTCCGATTATTACCGCAAGGCATTCATCCGCGCGGGTCGCCCACGGTAACCGAGAAACTGCTATTGGGACCTACACTGTTTCGTCCTGCACGATAAAGCTGTGTAGTTGATCGGCTAGCGTTTTGCAGGCCTTGGATTGAGTGCGCGCAATTAACGGTAGCGGTATAACCAGGGCTGGCATAAATGATGTGCCGCTCACATCTGTCGAAACTGTCCCGGCCGATTCGAGTCCTTGCAGGTCCCAGACTGATGCGTCGTAGTCGGCATCTTTCTGCCACCATGCAAAACCAAAGCAGCCGCCGCCGCCCGGGCCTGCTGCACACGACAAACTGCCGCCGCCGGCTACCTTCTCGGTATCACCATCAAGCCAGATGATGTAGCGAATACCTTGCGCTGCAATTCTGTCAGCGACCCCTGGACGGTCCATTAATTTCGCCAGGTTCTTGGTCTCGGCAGGCGCCGTTCGCGGTTCGAACCAGGGAAACAGCGAATCAACAAATACACCGTGCGGGATGACATTTAATCCGTTCTTGCCGCTGGCAAGATTACTTTCGATGCAGCGGATGTATTTCATCTCCGTCTCATTTCCAAGGTGGTAACTCTTGGCCATGATCACAACGGACTCGCCTTCGGCAATGCCGGTGCTTCCGGTGCGTGCATCCTGGACCGTGGATGTCACACAAGCAGTCGATGACCAGGTCATCAATGCGAGAGCCGCCATTTTGAAAAGTCGTTTAGCCTGCCTCATCATCACTTCCCTCGAGGGCCGTTGTTTGCACCTCGATACTATCAGTCTCGCCAGTTTCTGTTTCGGCCGCAGGCGCGAGTTCGACTGATGAACTGCCGGCCATTGAGCTGATGCGCGTTACATTGTCGAATTTCATGATCATCAACGCTGCGGCATCCCGCATCGCAAGTGTCGCGGCTCGCTGCAAGGCCGCGGAACTACCCATCGTCGTCGTCAGGCTCTTGCCATATGCACTGACCGGCCAATTGGAAACCAAATTGCCTTCACGGTCGTAGACCTTTAAGCGATAACGAATCCAGACAGCGAAAGCGTCGGTGCTGCTTTGTTCGGGAGTGGAAAACTCAAATTCATCGATACTTGGTTCAATAAGCGCATCAAGTGGCAGTAATTGTGGGTCGTCATCGGGGCCGAGGACCTTGACGTTCGTGAACATGAATCTGAACAGCTGTTCAAAAAGGGCGGCATTGGACCGACCGAGATCAATGGACCATTGCTCACGGCCATACACCTTTTCCTCGTGAAGGAAGTGTTCGAAATTCTCTGGCATGCGCAGCCCGACCGACATCGAAATCTGCTCGAGAAGCGGTGTCGGAATCGTCGGAGTGTCAAGCGTTACATTGGAACCACAACCGGATATTAGCCCGGCAAGCAACAACCCCCGTAATGCTGTGCGATACATAGCTTTCAAATAGACGTGTCCAGAAGTAATTTTCGGTCGTACGGCCCCTATATCAGAGCACGCTTAAGCGCCAGAGTTCCACCGGCGATCGCCAAATTTGGCTCAGATCAACTGTAGAGTGGCAAGTCCCGAGAATCAATGATGTTATGAGTTTCACGTTAATTGGGTTTACAGGTATATAGACCGTTCATTTCAGAATTTATTTCATTAGCTTCGCAAATCGATGGCCCACCCGAAAATACTTGTATTTCAACATGTTCCTCATGAGCCCCTGGGCGCGCTGCTGCTCAGTCGGGACGCCACTCGAGCGGTGGTTCCTGCATCAATGCGACCTGCTCACGCAACGCAAGTACATGTTCGTCCCAATAGCGCAGTGAATCGAACCATGGGAACGCGATCTTGAAGGCTGGATCTTCCCAACGGCGAGCGATCCACGCGGCATAATGCATGATCCGCAAACTCCTCAGTGCTTCAACCAGGTGCAGCTCACGGGCATTGAAGTGGCGAAACTCTGCGTAGCCTGATAACAGGGCATCAAGCTGTGGCGCCTGTTCATCCTGATCTCCGGACAGGAACATCCACAGGTCCTGAACCGCCGGACCGCTTCTTGTGTCGTCCAGATCCACAATGTGCAATTGCTCTCCGGCGATGAGCACATTCCCCGGATGAAAGTCGGCATGCAGCCGAAACTGAAGAACCGCGCCGGCCCGCTCAAAGCAACCGTCAATTCCGTCGAAGACCATGTCAGACGTGCTTTCGTATGCAGGGTGCAATTCAGAAGGGACGAAATCATGGTCAAGCAAGTACTCGTAAGACGACACGCCATAACTGTCTTTATCGACGGCAGGCCGGTGCCTGAACTCCAGCGTCTCCCCGATCAGGTGTATTCGCCCCACAAGGCGGCCAAGCTGACGCAACAGATCGAGATTATCGAGGTCCGGTGCCCGTCCACCATGGCACCGGTAGACAGAGAATCGGAATGGCCCTGAGTGGTGCAGCGTCTGCTCCCCCAGGCGTAGCGGCGACACTACTGGCAACTCGGCATCGCTTAGTTCCTTAGAGAAGCTGTGCTCCTCAAAGATCGCGTCATCGCTCCACCGGCCAGGACGGTAGAACTTCGCAACTATCGGAGCACTGTCCTCGATACCGACCTGGTAAACCCGGTTCTCATAGCTGTTCAGCGCAAGAAAGCGTCCGTCACATCGAAATGACAAGCCTTCGAGAGCCTCGAGAATATGCTCCGGTTGCAGGTTGGCATAAGCGAGGGCAGTATTTTCCGAGGTTATCGTCATAAAGTGAACGTACTAGTATGCGCGCCAATGAACATTAGAGCAGAAAAATGGGTGGTCGCGTTGATCGTCTGCATGCTCACAGCTTGCGACACAACAGATGTCGGGATTGACGCCGAAGCCTACAGAGCTGAAGTACTTCAGTGGAGAGCAGATCGACTCGAGCGACTGAAAGCTCCTTACGGCTATCTCAGTCTGGTCGGATTATTCTGGTTGAACGAAGGCAGTAGCAGTATTGGTTCGGCACCTGACAATGATCTTGTTTTTCCAGCAATGTCTGCACCATACATCGGCGAGTTACAGACTTCGCCGGCGGGCGTCGTGCTCATAGTCGATCCCGATGCGGACGTACGCCATGGAGAAGACCAGGTCACATCAATTCTAATCTCGGACGATACGACGGATAGCCCGGTAACGCTGACACATGGGACATTGGCGTGGACCGTGATCAAGCGCGATGAGCGATTTGCGCTCAGATTGCGAGATTTCGAGCATCCCGGCATCGACACATTTCCGCCGCTCGAATATTTCCCCATCGATCCGACGCTGCGTCTGACTGCCACGTTGCGCCGTTACGATGAGCCCAGGGTCGTGGAGGTAGATACGGTAATTGAGGGTCTCGGATACCGTCCGGAGTCACCTGGGCTCGTTGCTTTCGAGATAAACGGCACGGTTCACGAACTTGAAGCTTATGCGTCAGGCGACAGCCTGTTCTATGTATTCGGAGACGCCACGACCGGCCACGAAACATACCCGGCCGGGCGCTTCGTATATTCGGCCGTGCCCGGCAAAGACGGCAAGACGGTCCTCGATTTTAACAAAGCGTATAACCCGCCTTGTGCGTTCAATGATTTTGCAACCTGTCCAGTGGCCTCCCCAAGAAATCGTCTGGCCATCCGCATTGAGGCAGGTGAGAAATTTGATCCTGCTGTGCATTCGACGCCTGACGGTCACTAACGATCAAAGATCTCGCACCAGCATAGCCACTGTGCCTCCATCTGTAGGCGCAGTGTAAGATTGTGCAGTAAGACGCGTAAAGCGTATACTTCACGCATGACGGCAGTCGACCCGATCGATTAATTACAATCAGACCGTCGCAATTCGCTACTTTACTCGCCAGATTTTGGAAACCAGGGTTCCGTTTTGGAGCTTTGTAACTGTTATCTGTAAGGAAGCCGCTCAATGTTCAAGTCAACTAAGACCAAAGTAATTCTTTCCATCCTTGCCAGTTCCTTCTTGTTTGTCGCTTGTGACAAGTCAGAAGATGAGGGCGCCAAGGGCACTGTTCTCAGTTCCAACGACACGATTTTGCAATATATTCCGGCCGACACGCCGTATGTTTTTGCAAATGTGGCGCCGTTGCCCGATGAACTTATGGATAAGCTCGAGCCAAAAATCGAGCGAGTCCTGCAGTCTTACCAGGTCATGCTGCGGGAAGTAATCATAGCCAAGCAGACGGAACTCTCCGATGAAGAGCGCAACGGCGAAGAAATGCGGGAAATGAATGCACTCGTCGAGGAGCTAATGACCTTGTTGTCGGTTGAAGGAATGCGTGAGGCAGGTATGGGCCGCGATTCAACCGGCGCTATCTACGGCAATGGGCTGCTGCCGGTCGTGCGCTTTGAATTGTCGGACGGCGCCTTATTTGACGATGCGATATCCCGTCTTGAGGATAAAGTCGGACACCGGCTTTCAGTCGCGAAAATAGGCGATGATTCGTACCGTTATTTCGATGCTAAAAAGATCAGGCTGGTAATTGCCGTGATGGACAACCAGGCGGTATTGACCCTGGTTCCGGCAAGTTTTGACGATGCGCAAACAGGCGAGGCGCTTGGCCTGACTTTGCCTGAAACAAGCATCGCCGAGTCCGGTGTTCTTCAGGAAATAGCCAGCGAGTATGGGTTTACCGACCATTACGTCGGTTTTTTTGACACGACATTGCTCGTCGACCGATTCGTAGGCGACGCCACGGGACTTGACGCAGATTTACTCGCATTGATGCCGCATGGCCGCCCCGAACTTTCAGACGTGTGTCGCGCCGAGATTCGATCTATCGCCGGTGTCGCGCCTCGGATAGTCCTGGGCTATACCGATATCAATGTCGACAGTCTCGGTTCGATCGTTGTTATCGAATTTCGTGACGATATCGCAGCAGGGCTGCAATCCCTGTCGGCTGCTGTGCCGGGGCTTGGCGGGGACCAGGGTGGTCTCATGTCGTTCGGCATGAGCATTGATGTAAAGGCGGCGCGGGAATTTTTTGAAGCCAGATTGGATGCGATGGAAGCAGAACCTTTTGAATGCGAGCATTTGGCCGACTTACAAGCCGGTGTCGCCGATGGTCGAGAGGCGCTCAACCAGCCAGTACCACCGATGATTTATGATTTCAGAGGATTCCTTGCGGTCATAGATGAGATCGAGGGACTCGATATCGCGACGCAAACGCCACCGACTTCTGTGGATGGTGGTTTTCTGCTGGCTATGGACAATGCACAGGCCCTCGTATCGCTTGGTACGATGTTTAGCCCGGATCTTGCCGGAATGAATCTGCAGCCGGACGGTGTACCGGTAGTTGTCGACATGCCGCAAATGCAAGCGATGGGTCTTGCGGCGTTTGCTGCTTTGGTGGACGATGCGGTTGCAATTTCAGTCGGCGAAGATGCGGAGGATCAGGTCCAGAGCATGCTGTCCGCTGACGCGGCAGATCCGGCACCGCTCCTGAGTTTCAGCATGGATGCTGCGCGCTATTACGGATTCCTAGGTGAAGCGATTGCCGCCGGGAATAAGGATCAGGAAAGCGAACTGTCACCTGAAATGCAGGCAGCGACGAACGAAATGATGCAGGCGATCGCAGACATTTATGATCGAATGACTGTCGATGTTCGATTTACCGCGCGCGGTGTAGAAATTGACAGCTCGGTAACGCTGAAAGATTAACTGAAGGTCAGGTCGCCATGAAGATTATCAAGATTTTGTCTTTGATTCTGTTTGCGCTCGCTGCGAATGGAGAAGAAATGTCGTCGAGCATGAAGGTTGCTATTGACGACGTTCTTGCTGCTGGAAAGGTGACACCGGTTGATGGCATATCTTCAACCGGCCAACCGGATGAGGCGGCTCTGAAAATATTTGCTGATTCGGGATATGTTGCGGTCATAGACCTCAGAACAGCAGAAGAGGAGCGTGGCATTGATGAAGCAACAGTGGTCGAAGCGGCGGGCATGGAGTATGTATTGCTGCCTATCGCAGGTGCTACCGCGGTTAACTTCGAGAACGCGGCCAGACTTGACGAGTATCTGGCCGGTTTTGATGGGCCGGTGGTGGTTCATTGTGGTGCCGGTAACCGCGTTGGTGCCCTTCTTGCCTTGCGACAGAGCCTGAAAGGTGAGGACGATGAAGCGGCGATCGCATATGGCAAGGCAGGTGGTTTGACTGGACTTGAGCCACGCGTTCGCGAGGTTCTGGAAGCCGACTGACGATAGGAGGGGTCAGAGCCCTTTGGGCTCTGACCCGAACTTTCCGCCAAACAAAAAGGGCCCCGCAAGGGGCCCATTTGTTTATTGGTGGAGGTGGCGAGAATCGAATTGACTCGGGCCATCCATGGCCCTCGCCCTGCGGGCGCACTCGCTAAGCTCGTGCGTCCAAATCGGCACTCCTGCCGATTTGTCGCTACGCGGTTCGATGCGACATTCATGCAGAAAAACGAAAGCCGCGTTTCCGCGGCTTCGCTATGCGTTGGTGGAGGTGGCGAGAATCGAACTCGCGTCCGCAAGTCCTCCGCGCCGAGGTCTACATGCTTATTCCGTCTTTAGTCTTACCGGAAGCTACCCGACGGGCAGGGAAGACTTCTGGCCAGCTCAGTTAGGATTTAACGGGTCAGACCCTGAACAAGTCCTCACCGCGGTCCTGTGTCGGTGACCCCTGTGATCCGGACGCACAGGCACGATCCGGGCAGAGGGCTCTAGGCTGGTTTTTAAGCAGCTAGTGCGTAGTTGTCGTCGTTGGCAACTATAGGTTTTACAGCTGGATTTACGAGGTAATCTGTCCCTCGGCATGCACTCGGAGTTTCGCGACCCACGTCGAAGCCATGTCACCCCCGGTCCGCATAGTCTATGGACTCTTGGCTGAAAAACAATGGGAGCAAGTCACACACGACGTGATTATCGACAGCCGTAATCAAGAAACGACTTTAATAAACGAACATAAGCGATTGAATTAACAACTAATGTTTAAGAATACGTTCCTTCTGCCGCTGCCAGTCGCGATCCTTGCTCGCCGCGCGCTTGTCATGTTGTTTCTTGCCCTTTGCCATGCCGATCTTGAGCTTGGCGCGGCCTTTGTGCCAATGGATGTCGAGCGGTATGAGGGCAAAGCCCTTGCGCTCAACAGCTCCAATCAGACGGTCGAGCTCCTGCCGGTGCAGAAGTAGTTTCCGATTTCGTGTCGGGTCTGGCTTTACATGCGTCGAGACCGTTTTCAGCGGTGAGAAATGCGCCCCAAACAGCCAGGCCTCACCGCCACGGATGTAGACATAGCTCTCAGTCAGCTGCACGTTGCCGGCGCGCAGACTCTTTACTTCCCAACCTTCGAGTACGAGACCAGCCTCGAAAGTTTCCTCGATAAAGTAGTCGTGCCGTGCCTTG
>Ga0255046_10000003_pt1 | contig 46645 bp, 74 predicted proteins | sample BC1_12_27_MG_FD_183632 | JGI IMG/M metagenome (GOLD analysis project Ga0255046, IMG submission 183632) | Seawater microbial communities from Strait of Georgia, British Columbia, Canada - BC1_12_27 | ecosystem: Environmental > Aquatic > Marine > Strait | place: Canada: British Columbia...
ATAAAAACATAGTTTTTTACTCCAAAAAAAAAATAAATATTAGTTACTAAAAAAAAGAGATGCACCTCTAATTAGCTATTACCCCGAACATCAGCCGTAGCTCAAAAAAAAAATTTAAAAATAAAAGGAAACAAAAAAGTCACTACTCTTTTGAGTAGTAACTTTTAAAAATTGAAATTTAATCTTGTAAAATTTCAATCCCCCCAACTCTTATGGCTTTGATGTTTTTCAATTCATAGTCGTTAGGTATGATAGGCTTTTCAAGACCTTGATTTGGCTTTGGAGTAGAAAAACATTTTTTTATTTTAGCAACTAGCTCAGCATCACAAACTTTGCCGTCAAGTTCGTACACTACTTTTGGCTTATTTGCAGCCAATCGGTGGACGGTCACATATTGTTTAAATTCTCCTGCTTTGTTAGTATGTTCTACCAACACGCCGTTGATACGAGTTCCCCAATTACGAGGCTTTGCCTCAAATTCACTTGGATTTTCAAGACCTTTTAAGTCAGCCTCTTTAATCAGTTTATTGTTCACTAAAACCTCATAAGAGATTTTAGTTCCAATTAGACCAACATACTCGGATTTTTTGACCAAAGTCCCAAATTCTTTGGGGTGAATACCAAACTCGGCTTTGGTCTTTGCGACTTGCATAGTTGGTTTTGTTTCAGTTGTTAAACCAACAAAGTTACATTTGTAGTTTTGTAGTGTTGCAAGAATTTCAGTGTTGATAATTGATGTATTCATAATATTCTCCAATGGGCTACATTGCCCTTATAATTAACTATTACCCCAAACTTGGGTCATAGCTCAGAAAGTTTCAAACTCGTTTTTCGTTTGTCTCTCGTTGTCTGTACTTATCTATTACCCCACAGATAGCCCATAGCTCAGAAAATTCTTGAGCTACAAAGAATCTAGGGGGTAATAGCTAGTTAGAGGTGCGACTGATTTTTTAGCTGGCAATGATATAGCTCCACAAATTCTTGAGCTGTGGACAAAGTTCGGGGTAATAGCTAGTTAGAGGTGCGTCTCTTTTTTTCCTTTTTTCCCCGATTTTCCCCTCCTATTATATATATAGTATTGATGGATTATAAGGCTATTTTGATACCCTTAAAGAGCTTTTAAAAAGTCTTTGATACAAGTAGTTAGCAAATGTTTAAAGAGCTTTAAAGAGCTTTAAAACGGCTTAAAAAATTCCTGAGCTGTGGACTATCTTTGGGGTAATAGATAATTATAGCAACGATGCTACTAACTTTAAAAAGGACTATCCTATGACTCAAATGAATCCAATACTTGACAAAATTATCACGGCACGCAAAGGGCATTATTGCCATTGCGTTGAAGTTTCAGATGTTTACGAGCTTGAAAACATAGCTGAGAGCCTGTTTAACGAGTTTAAAGATGAATTTGAGCCTAATGTAATCATTGACTTTTTAAAGAGCCTACAAGTCATTGCATTAGATGATTCTAATGAATCAGAAATCTATGAATTTGACTTTGCTGAGTGTGTCAATGATATGATTTAGAAATAGGGGGAATCCCCCTAATTTTACCTATTACCCCGAAATTCAAACATAGCTCAGAAAATTATTGAGCTACAAAGAATCTAGGGGGTAATAGATAACTAGAGGTGTGTCTGATTTTTAAATAGACTTAAGTAAATAATACTTGCACCTCTAACTAACTATTACCCCGAACTTTACCCATAGCTCAAGAAACAAATTTAAACTTCTTGAGCTACAAACAATATAGGGGGTAATAGCTAATTAGAGGTGCGTCTCTTTTTTTTCTGGATTTAAAAAAAAAATAAAAAAGCTACCTAAAAAGGTAGCTAGTTTGGTTTATGGTTCAGTTATGATTATGTGTTCATTAATTCTTTGGCAACTCGTACCTAAAAATTCTAATTTTTCTTTTGCCACAAAAGCTTTATGATAATTAATCACATCACCATCAACTGAAACTAGCTGTACAGGGCGTGATGTACACATCCCAACAGAAGATAGTTGTAGCAGGTTATAGGTGTTAGGACGCTTATATTTTGCGTCAATTTTGAACAATTTGTACATAATTGGACGACCACAATCAACGCCCTCAACAACAAATACATCTACTAGGCTTCCATCAGCTTCTTGACTTCTTATTGATTTTCTGTCGTAGTCAGCTACAACTCCACCGAAAATTTGCTTCCACTCTTCTGAGGCGATTGCCTCATCAGCCGTAGCGAATCGTTTTATGATAGATTTAGTGTTTTTTACAGGTTGTGTTTTGCCGAAATTATTAGTTGTAATTGATGTATTCATAATATGCTCCAATGGGCGACTTGCCCTTATAATTATCTATTACCCCGAACTTGGGGTCTAGCTCAGAAAGTTTCAAACTCGTTTTTCGTTTGTCTCTCGTTGTCTGTACTTATCTATTACCCCACCGATGGGACATAGCTCAGAAAATTCTTGAGCTACAAAGAATCTAGGGGGTAATAGCTAGTTAGAGGTGCGTCTCTTTTTTTCCCTATTTTTCCGAGTAGATTTGCCCCTATTATATATATAACAATAGGCTCATATAAGGCTTATAGGACATCATTTGAGACCCTTTTACAACTCATTGATACAAGTAGATAGGAAATGATTATAACGGCTTAAAACGGCTTAAAATGGCTCGTTCTTTTGATAGTATTATAGGCTTGAAATTTCTGAGCTACAGCTAATATAGGGGGTAATAGTTAGTTAGAGGTGCGACTGATTTTTTTATCTATACAACACCAAAATTAAGTAGCTAATAAATGCACCTCTAACTAGCTATTACCCCGAGCTTTATCCACAGCTCAGGAATTTTTTGAGCTACAGCCTATCGGTGGGGTAATAGATAAGTACAGAAACGAATTACTTATTTACTTACTGCCTTGGAGGCTCTTATGAACGCAACTATTACTAACACAGCTAAATTCACACACGACGATAATCCAACACCCGAGGAAATTGCCGAGGCAAAGACCAACGCCGTACTTGAACGCTCACACGACTTAGAACGCCATTGGGGGGTTGAATTAGTTGGAGTATGGGTTTGGGTAACAAACACCCAAAGACAGGACGCAACAGCTTTAAAAGAGCTAGGACTAAAATGGTCACCCAAAAAATCGGCGTGGTATTGGGCAAACAAATTAAAGAAAGGTCGTAAAATTTACGCCAAAGATTTGGACACCCTAAGAAACATTCACGGCACGACAAAGCGATAAGCTAGGGGGGACAGCACCCCCTACATAGGATTTGCCCATACTAGGAAGTGTGGGTTATTTTTTGAAATATGGTAACAACTCGCAAATAAATTTAACTCACGTAAAAATTTATGCACCACCTCAGAATAAGATTGGTGAGACTAGGTGCAAGAAAAAGCAAAGTTTAAAACTGGGGGGGATAAAAGTGGGAAAAGGGAAACCACCCCTATGTGAAAGTGCGTGAAAATATTTAGGACTATTTTGTCATTCTCTATAGGGAATTTGTTGTTATAAAAGTTTAGTACGATATTGGGACTATTTTTAGGTACCCCCCTTACCTTAATAGTAAAGTGATTTCAAAAAAATTTTTTTGGGGTGGGGGTCATATATCTATCCGTTTTTTATTTGTTTTGTATTAGGTATGATGCATTATCTGCATTATTCCATTCGACAATATATTCTACTGGGATAGGTTTAGTAGTACATGTAACACCTCTATAGTAAACGACAGAGATATATTTGTTAGATACGTTTTCTACGTATGCGTTTACTTTAGTGAGTGAGCAGTTATTGGTACTATCTTTGAAAGTGATATTGATAAAGTCTCCCTGTATGGGTAGCGCGAAGGGTATTTGGGTAAAATTGTTTTGTGCGTTATTGAAAGCATTTTCGATAGCTTGTTCTAGTATAATATGGATGAGTAGTGTTTTGAACATACTATTTACCGAAGGGTCCATTGTAGAGTGTATCTCTAGTGAGTGGGGATTCTTTTCGTTTCCATTGTATGATATTGTCTTCTTTTTTAGTCCATTTATATATATCTTCTTTGTATACCATAGTGACAGTTAGTGTTCTATCGAATTTGGAATCATTGTGTATTGCGTATATAATGAGCATATAGTCTGGCATGACTGTATGAACTTGTGCATGGTTGCTGTAAACTATATCTCTATTCCCTTTCTTTTTGAATTTGATTTCGATAATATCGCCTTTATGCGGCATCGGGAATACTTTGGTAAAGTTTAGTGATATTCGTTCAAATAGTGTATTGATAGCTTTTTCATATACTATGTGTTTGAGTAGTACTCCGAGCATATATTATGGCCTTTATGTGTATGTATAGTAAAATATAGGAAATATGTAGAACTTGGGCTAACTTATAGTTTAAAGTTATTGGAGTATACCTATGAATCAGGGTCAATTACGTTCTATTTTTACAGAGTTACATTATTCGAATCATTGGGACACATGGAGCACCCGTTCATTACATTCCCATTTACCTGAGTTATTGCGTATTAGCGGCATAGAGCACATGGTTGATATAGGTTGTGGTAATTTTAGTTGGTTACGCCGTATTAACATATCTGGGGTAAGTTACTTAGGTATTGACATTGTATCGGCCATAGTGACATCTAACCGTGGTGCTTATTCAGGTCCTAATGTAAAATTTCGTGAGATGGATTTAATATCTTCTAAGTTACCATTGGCCGACCTTATATTTTGTCGTGACGTGATGGTACATTTTCCTGATGATTTGATAGTTGCATCTATCCAGAATATTAAGCGAAGTGGCAGTACTTATTTATTAGCGACTACCTTTCCTGATATTCGTGAGACTCCATCGTGTAATTTAGGTGAATGGCGACCGGTGAATTTATGTGATAGTAAGTTTGGATTGCCTGAGCCATCGGATTTAATAGAGGAGAGTCGTGGTGATACATATGGTCGCAAGTGTATGGGTCTATGGTATATAGGTGACCTTTAGTACTTTAGTAGTACCATTTATCATTGTCCCATCTAGCTAGTTGTTTTTTACATTCGACACATGACACATATTTTTTAACCGGTATTCGTTCGGCGTTGAGTGTTCTGGTCATAGTAATTCCCTTTGAGCCACATATATGACATTTGACAGGACATCCATCTTCGGATAGATATTTTTTATTTGGTTTCTTTTTGAATAGATTTGTAAAGAATTGTTTCATGGCGTTACTGCTATTATTTGTGATTGTGCTATGACAATAGTTGTTTTAATATAATAACTATTACTGAGATAGCATTCGGTACATGGTGTGAGTCGTTCATCTATTACGTCATCTATATTTATATGAAGTGGATATGGGTCATTATCATCGTATGGTAATTTAACTATTCTAATGGATTCTTTGGTAGATATTTCAATAAAGCTGCCAATTATTCCTACACGTGATATGTTTTCAATTTTAGCATTCCATATATTGAGTCGATGGTCTAGCCAGTCACACTCCATGTATGATATACGGTCCCCTTTTGATAGAATTGCCTCAATGGTAGCAGTCATGAAGTTATTTTGTATATTATTGAAAGCTACATTGATAGCATATTCGTATATAAAATGTGTGAGAGCAAGTTTAATCATAGCTTGGCCTGTATGATATCGCGGTCACTAATTGCTAAGGGTACATTAAATTCTCCTTTACATGCATACTCAGGGTCTCCCTCTATTTCTTCTATCCATTCCATAGCATGTTCTATAGGTCCTATAAAGTCTTCATTGGCTTCATCAGTAGTAACGATACGAGCTACACCAAGTGGTTTGATGTGTATGAAGCTATGTGTAACTTTTTCATGTTCTTCGGTATATCCGTTAATAACAACTACGTCATCTATGAGTGCTTTATCGGCGTGGACGATATATCCATTATAGTTGAGGACTATATTACGAATTGTTTGTCCTTTTGAGACTGAATTGATAAAGTCTTTGGACGCTTTTTTAAAATTTTTGGATACGCCTTCAAATACTACATTGATTGCGTGTTCCATAATGAAGTGCTTCATTATAGTTTTAATCATATGGACAGTGTCTACAATTATTATGGCAACATGGTCGCTGTTTTAAAAACTCTTCAGTGAATACAGTAAATCCATTTTCAATATAATAATTTTTAGTTGTTTCTTGAGTTGTGCTACATGGTTTGCAATAGTTATCATTGTCATGCACCATCGTAAATAATTCATTACATTTGGGACATTGTGTATATTCAGTTTTATTGTGATGTGGGCATTTCATAATTTAATCTCTTAGTTGTCTTATATAAATTATAACAAACTATTTTACCAGAGATAACAAAAAAGGCCCCTAATGGGACCTTTTTAAAAATTACTGTGCGTTTTTTTGTTCTTGGATTTCAATTCGCATATCTTGCGATATGCCTTTGATTTCTTGAAGTAGTTTACGCGCTCGTGTACCTGCTGATTTATTACCGGCACTAAATTTACCGTATTCATCTTCAAGAGATTCAACGAGAGTTTTAATTTTATCTAGGTTATTAGCCATATTTTTATCCTTATGTAGATGTGGACCAATTCCACTGTGTTTAATATACGATATAAAAAAAGTGTGATATGTACTTTTTTATGCTTTAAAGTGACATTTTTTTTATTTATTTCTACATCTGACTATATTAAACATACCCAACTAGGTATTCGATTGACATAACTACTGGGCTGTTGGTTGCATCCCATACCTCTCCTACAGAATCCGTGATACTATTATCTATAACGACTGCAGTATCGAACTCGAATTCGATTATGGTTGAGCGCATCGAGGTAACTACTACCTGATAGAAGTGATACAATATACCATCTTCAGAGAATGTAAGTGACTGATATGTTGTATCCTTTGTAATTTGTTCGTCTCCGTGTAGTTCGTTAACAAACTTTATATTAGAGAATAGGTTTGATTTAACTCTATCGAAGAAAACATTAATGGCATGTTCATAGATAATATGTTTAAGTAGTTCTTTCACTCAACCACCTGTACCATATCATCGAAGAAAATAAAGTACACATCATATTCGAGATTGGTATATGATTCTTTCTTTAAGGTCCCTGATTTAAAGTGATATATTTCATCCCATTGATTAATGGATATATCGATGCCAACACTAGTAACAGCCATTACTTCAACATTTTTATATTGAGTAGTACATCCTATAATTGAGTCGACTTCAAGTTCAAGTGGAGCATAATTGTAATCAAGGTGAGTTGATACCATTTTGAGTATCTGTCCTCCATAGAACTCTAACTTTTCTATAGGTAGGAATTGAAGATTTTTATTAAAGCCATCGAACATTACGCTGATAGCTTGTTCAAAAATCAAATGTTTTAATAATACTTGTATCATTTTATTTTGTATTCCACGATATCATTATGATTAATAGTTTCAATGCGATAATATTTGGATATACTCTCATCTCTAGATTGAATTATAATCTTATTTGATTCGATGTGACATACTCTGGCATTATATATCGTATAGCTTGTTAGTGGGATATTTCCCAATCGGAACGCTTTCTTATTAATTTGTTGATATCGGACTTCAATGTATTCCAGCATATCCCCTATTTTTAATACTTGAGTATGTATAGTGAAATTTTTATACATCACATCGAACACAGTTTCAATTGCTTTTTCATATATAAGATGTTTAATAATTCCTAACATACAACCTCTAGGTTACGTATATGTTTAAATTGTATATCAATTAGTTCCATATAAAAAGTTCCTTCATATGTAATCATATTTACATTTAATTTACTTACTTCGATGCATATGCTATCCATTCGTATATTTGTGACCTTTGCGCAGCTCACATAGTGAAAACATCCATTGATGATAAATGTACATGCGACAATGTCACCCACCTTAGCATTGAATTTCCGTTGGGTAGAAAAGTTGTATAGTACATTATCAAATAGTACTTCTAATGCTTGTGTAGCTATAAAATGTTTTAGTAATACTGCAAACATATTAAGGCTCGTAAATCGTATTGTCCCAGTATCCAGTAATCCAGTACCCGACTTGTTTACCACAGTAATTACATTTCACTGATTTTTCCATAACGATATTGTCCATCATGTCAGTATTTTTCCAGTATAGGCTTTTATAATCGCAACTAGTACATTTAATGGGTTCATAGTAGTGAGTTATGTATCCATCACGTATCAGTTTATTGATACGTATTTCCCATCTTTTACAATGAATCCAATATTTAATTTTATCTAACATATTTTTAATCAAATGTTGGGTATGGGTATTTTCGTCCATAGAAATTTTTCTCCCCACAGCTATTACATTCATGTTCATATTGAGTGTAATCAGTTTGTAGAACATTACCATTAGGTCTCATTCTACCAGAATTGCATTCATCACATTCATAGTCGACTGCAATACAATCAGCTCTTTGTCTTTTAATTGCCATACTACTCTCTTACTTCTACTATTTCTACATCCCAGTCGTCGAGATAACCAGATTGCCAGTCATAGTACATATTAGTTACGTTCAGTGTATATATCTTACCATGTTTTATTTCATTTAATCCGATGATGTTTTCAGGTGTTTCTTCCATAAATTCATCAAAGTGAGCACACTTGGAGCATCCGGTACAGCTATCTCTTTTCAGGAAGCGTATACCATGTCGAGTTTCCAATTTATGGCCACTCCAGAACGTACTTGTATATCCACGAAATTTCATGCCTTTGCATATAGTAGGTTCTTTATAGTCATCGTGTACTAAAATAAGTTCTCGCATGTTTATATATCATCGATAATCATATATTTAAAATACCATAGTTCATTAAGTAATCGACGATTCTGTTTCCATTCATCTGATGTATCGGCTGTATTATGTGATATAGGATATTTTTCACGTACCATATTTTCAAGCTGTTCTATTGTTTTAATCATTTGTGTATGTGTGGGCATTATGTAGTTCCTTTAACTAAGGCATGTTTGGAATACATCGAGAACTTTTTCATCTCGTAGTATAAGCCAACCAGCTCTTCCCGCAAGACAACTGAAACCGTTATTTTCATATAACCATATTTCATCGCCTTCCTGATATTGTGTAATAAATTCATTAAACTTGGTATTATTGTTTGGTATGGTATGGTGACTATATTCATATTTATCTTTGGGTATGAAGTAGTAGGGAACGTCGTTGATATCAACACGTTTGCGTAACCATTCCCAGTACAGATAGCGCTCATTGTTGTCTTGGTCAAGAAGTTCACCTTTACGTTCATGTGACCCATATGCTGCTAATTTGATATCAATTTCGATGGTATTGTCATTACGTATCTGGCGCTCAATCTCTTCCTTGTCCCATTGTTTTTGTTTTTCAGGCGAAAGGTCTTCATAACGAGTAATTGGAGTTCCAACGAGTTTATGGGCCAATAATGTAGGGAATGTTTTTCTAATTATAGGAAGTTCTATAGAGGAGAACATTGATACCCCTATCTCTGCATCATCATTTACTGAATGGGTATTTGGATTATCAGAATGCATGTATCGAACCGCGTGATATATCTGAGGTTTGTCTGGTGTTGATTTCTTTTGGTGTTTTTTTTTACCGCGTCTAGGCATACTAAAATTCCTTTAACTTTTTTTGATAATAAATTCTTTAGGAATTTCATACCATTCAGTATCTGAGGGTTGTTTGATTGCACTACTCATGTTTTGTTCATGCATCCAATCATATTCGTTATTACAATATTTAAAATATTCGAAGCAAACTGCATACAAATCATTATTACTGTCATTGAGTTCTACGTTATATAGAACCATTAACATATTATCGCCATCTAAGTCATTTGTATTTTGTACAAACACTTTATTATATCGCTCAGGAGTATTGGGAAAATTCCTGATGATTTTTTGAAATAGGACATCGATTGCTTTTTCAATAGCAATATGATGTAGTAGAAGTTTAAACATTTAGTTTAATTTCTTTCGCGCTACTATACTCGCTGGTTTCCGTGGACTACCTAATTGTGTATTGTGATTAGCCTCTTCTTGCAAAAAAGGTTCTAATATACCTTCTATCTTATTTGATATTGATATCGCAGTGTGTATATTAACAGTGGGAGTTTTAGATACTGTATATCTTATATGTTCTAACTCTCCAATAGTGAAATCAGCTTTCATGCTTGCTCCTTTTAAATAAGCCTCTATATTAATATAGAAATATTTTTAGAGTATGACATTGACTAATATCATTATAGCCATAGCTGTTATCGCTATAAAGAATGCAACAAACAGATGTAAGTCAATTCGTCTAACCTTCATTGTAGTCCTCCCATTTAACTTTCATATAGACCCTTCCGTTGTGGTCTAAGTAATGAATCTTGTGATTATCATAGTCGATGACTTTAGTACGACCATGGTCTAATTCAATGTATTCCATGCCTGTTTTAGGTGCGGAACATCCTAAAAACAAGGCAAGTGCTGTCAATAATATAAGTTTACGAGTAATCATTTAAATTGTTTATAAACTATGCCTATAAGGAGTTATAATATGACTGAACACGAACAATTCTATGCTTTTGTTGAATCTTTACGTACCGAAGGTAACAGTGAAACCATCGGAACTATTTTAGAAGGCTACGGAGCCTGTATGGAAGCAGGTTTAATGAAAAAGATAGGAAAGGCTGCCTTACCATATATAGCGACTGCAAGTATACTAGGAGCAGGTGCCGCTGGTACATTTGATGATAGTGATTTGATTAAGTATCAACAAGCAGAGCAAGCTAAAATGCAATACAGCTCTAGTGACTTGACTAAATTGATTCAAGAACACGAAGCATCTATTAAAAGTGGTGATGAGCGAGCTAGAGCCAAAGCTTATGATGCATTGAAAAAAGCCAATGTGGGAATAGGATTTAATCAAGAGAATAACTTCAAATTTTATTGGGATAAGAACTTAGGAAGAGCGTTCTACGCTAATGGACAAGAAGTCCCTGACGAAGAAAGACAGTACCTACCTAGTCTTTAATATTACTTTTAGATTTACAAAAAACACGTCGGGATAGTTCTTGACGTGTTTTTTTGTATATTCTCCTCAGCAAGCTCAGAAAATGTAATGTGTTGATAATATGAACTTTCGGCTTCCTTAAGCCGATTAGCTATATCAGTATATCTATCACCAGAACCTTCAACTCTTGCATTAGCATCGTATCGTCTACGCTCAAAGTATCCGATATCATCTTGTATTATTCGCATTTGCTTAATATATGGTTGGTATATGATAGCAGCATCTCTAAGAGCTTTTACTAAAAGTGGTTTATGGAAGTTCTCGGTTAGTTTATCGAAAAATGTATTGATGGCAACTTCACCAATGACGTGTTTTAATATATACTAAACATTCTTAATTAGTGCCATTTTATCGGATATGTAACACAACCACTGTCTCTATCAATTTCGTTAGTAATTTCAAATTGAAGAGCCTTAAGCATCTCTTCATGAATATTAATTCCATGTAGTGCCTGTATCTCGCTCTGTAACTCAAGAGTCCAGTTACTACTTAGTGTTGTACGGGTACTAATATATGATGTGATATGTGGTTTGATAAAGTTATCAAATAGGGTATCAAATAATACATTAATAGCAACTTCAGCTACTATATGCTTTAGTAATAAATTAAGCATTTCCTGTCTCGCTTCCGCCGCTAGTCTTGTGTGTCATTAGGTGCTTTCTGAATATCGGCATCTAATAATATCGATGTATTTATGATATCAAAGTCACCTACACAAACTAACTTAACGTCATCTGAGTATTCGTGTTCACCATCGTCATTAACTTTATTAGGCTCAGCTAATGTACCTACTTTGTTTGTACCTAATGAAAACTTAATTCCTTTATCTAATTCAGCCAATATAGCAGCTGACGTTTTGTTTGGAATTAGCTTTATAATTGCGTTATACGATTTAGTATCTGCGTCGAATATAATATCATCAACTGAGCCACATACGCTGTGTATATCTACTTCAAGATTTGGTTTACTGGCTTGTCCATACATAACGTGACGATATGGGGTGTCCATATATTTGTCGATTGCATCTTTAAGAGCATTGCCTTCAAATAGGACTCCATTTATATTTACAACGTCAGGTTTAGGTAATACGGGTACTGTAATTTCTCTTTTAGGCATAGAAGCTCCAAATTATGTAAGTTTAACCATTCTAACCAAAAGATACGTTTCTTTATGTTTAGGGTGTGGTTTTTTACTATGTAGTTCAATTTCACCATACTCAGTCAGAGCATGGATTACTTGTTTACGGGTAGGTTTTTTACCATGTTGGTCAAACATGACAGCATCTTTATAATACCAATGAAAGTGATTCATGAGTTGGTCGAGCTTCTCGAAAGCCTTCCATTCATTTGTCACATTACATTCAGCAACTAATATTTTTTTCGTCTTAGTACTCATACATTTAAAGGTAGAAATGCTATGGCGAATGTCAGCTATTATTTTACTTCTATTTCACCGCTATCCAATTTATCTAGAATTTGCTGTGTGGTATTGTCCATATATGTCCCAATTCCTAGAGTATCTATCAATATTCTAACAAGATTAGATAACTCAGTAGTATCATTGTTGTTACCAGTTACGGTACTCTTAGATAGTGATTCTTTTCGTTTAATTAGATTTCTAAATTTGGTGCGTTGCTTGTATTGGTCTTCGATTGCATCGCAATCTTTAGATAACATCCAATTTCCATCAAGTAACACTTCCCAACAGCTATCCATTCTACGGTATTCAAGTTCTTTATGACTAAAGTACACAACTACATCGGTACGTTTATATTTAAGCATTTCGTATATTCCCTACAAATTTACACAAGTTTCTTAATAAGCACAAAAAAATCCCAGCCTCATCGAGACTGGGTGTACAATTATTTTAGGTACTGAGGTATGTATGATGATTGGATTGATTGTTATAACAACACCAATTTGACTCATCGAAAACGTATTGGACGCGCATACAACACCTCTACATTAAGAAAACAAACCCATTAAAAACTTATATCAAATATAGGGCGATACTCAGATTATTTTAAACTTTTTATCCAATATTAAATGGATGATATAACCAAGTACTCCGGAGGCCCATATGATGGATGCGAACTCAAATGATATAACCTTAGTATGGTAGAAATATAATGGATATGAGGGTATTAAAAACGCCGCTAATAGGCTATGGAATATTCCCCTATGCTTTGTTATCTGTGGTGAGATTATAATCATTGAACTAATAGTAGCAATCTTAAATTCTTGTAGGTAGTATAGTACACCTAAATAGATAAGAAACATTCCATAAAATATCTTACTAGTGGTTGATTTAATATCAATGTCCGGAAATAAAGCGAATGCCAATGTACTCATAGCAATTGCAAGCAATTTCACCGGTTCAGTTTCGCCTATGGCTACTCCAATACCTACTGAGATGACTGCACCGACAAGGCCGCCTTTATAATGTCCATTGAAATTACTCATTGATACCTATCATGTTTATTTCTCAAATCAGGTCATGTTAATACACTCTTACTTTTGGCTTTAGTGTTACCTTTATTTTCCGTACATGTAAGAATTGACTCAGATGTACCACATACATCTTTATTCATTTTACTCTCCGACAAATATATACTCATTTCGACCTATTGGGATTACATATCCATGTCGACCTAAGTCACATAATGATTCTGGTATATTGTTTCTAATTACCCTAATATATCGAGGATATAAAGGGTTATCAGTTATTCGCTCAACAAGAACAAAATCATCTCTTATTTGGTATACACTTGCCTTTAACATATATCTAATATAGAAAAGTAGTTATCGTTATCAACTAATATTTTACAGAATGCGTTTACCATTACTTGACATCCTTTTACGTTGAAGTTCATTAAGTTCATTAGTGTATTTTACGAGACTTTGTTTCATTACAATGGTATGTGAGTTATGTAACTCAATATTTCTAATCCATTTTTTCAATTTAAGCACCCTTGCACGAACTTCTCTCTGTGATTTAACGTCACTATCGTCCACTATTGTCGATTGACTCTCCCAAGTGCTATATATGCTACTTTTAGGCATTACTGGCCTCCATTAATATGAGAAGAATACCACTGCAGTTATAATATACAATGGTACTAACATGAATAAAATTATATGTTTAAAGATACGTCTTATAATTGGGTCATTAATTGGATTCATTTATGTTAAGGAATCCTTTAATATGCTTATCGGCAACATCAGATGATTTTTCAATGATATCAGATACTCCAAATAGACTACCCAATCCAGTGTCAGTACCGTTAGCTTTTGCTTCGGCGAGTCCCTCGTTGATACGAGCTCTCCACGACTGATATAGTTGATTTCTAATTTCCCCCTGTCGGTCTTCAGGGAGCATTTGTAATAGCATACCAAACGTAATTTGAGTTAGCATTCCATTAAATTCTTCAATCATGGTGTTCGCATGTTTCTCAATCATTTCACTAGAATCACCACCAATACCAGCGGCTCCAAATAATGATTTAGCCATATCTTCCATTGAAGGACCACCTGACTGAGAATCATCTCCACCAAGGTTATGTATTTTTTGACGCATCTCTTCTAATGACATTTCATTTTCTTTACTCATAATAACTCCTATTTCCACTGTTTCATTTCTTTAAGCATTTTTGTACATGCTTTGTTTTTAATGTTTCGAGCATGTTCTCTACTCATACCAAGTTGTTCACCTATAGAAGCGAGAGTTCGGATTTCACCTGTGAGGAATCCATAGTGTTCTAAAACTATATATTTCTCGCGTTCAGTAAGTACATTCTCTATAGTAATAAATAATTTTGTGTTGATGTCATCTAAATCAACTTGTTCAAATGCCTTAAATGCGTTATCGTCGGGAATTGTATCACCCAAGGTTCTTGCTTTATCGCTATCGCTATCATCTCCTGTATTACTATCCATCGACATCCCACCTCCAATAGTATTAAATCTATTAAGAACTTCTTCTGTAAAGTCTTTGACATTCAATGATTTTTGGAGTTGTTGATGTATATTGGCTGGAAATCGAACCAAACTTTCATATGATTGTACGTTACGGATAACAGTTGCTTTAATCCACCAAACTGCGTATGAAATAAATTTGACACTAGATGTTATATCGTATTTATCAATTGCTTCATATAGACCGAGTACTGCATATCCACGTAAGTCCATTGGGTCTACATGTGGATATTTAGTAATGTATGCATTGGCACAATGAATGGCAAATTTTAAATTATGTTCAATGATAAAATGTTGTGCTTTTTTTGACTTAGTGGCCCTGTAAGCTTTAAATACTGCCTTTTCTTCAAGTCTGGTTAGGACTCTATGGTCGTTAATATTATACTCAAACCCTTGCATTTCTGTTCCCCCGTTATATGGTCATGGGAGTAACATAGAAAATGTAGGATTTTTGTAAACGAATATTTTTTATTAAATTGCAATAGGTGCTTTTATGAATGGATGTGGGTCATATCCAACTAATTCATACTGGTCACATTCCCAAGTAAAAATATCAGTATCATCGGGTAGAATAAGGGTCGGTAAAGACTTACACTCTCTTGATAATTGACTTTGAACTTGTGTAAAATGATTTGTATAAATATGAACATCTACCATTTGTCCAACTAGTAGCCTTGCCTTCATACCTAGAGTTTTAGCTACCAACTCCAACAACATTCCATAAGAAGCAATGTTAAATGGTAATCCGAGGAATGTATCAACACTTCGTTGGAACCAAGTCAAATCTAAATAGTGTCCATCTGATGTAAATTGTATTGTGTGATGGCAAGGAGGGAGTGCCATATTATCCAGTTCTACAGGATTCCATGCAGTCACTATTATACGGCGACTAGTTGGATTGGTCTTTAATATTTCTATAGCATTTTTAAGTTGGTCTATACCCGGCTGAAGTTTAAACTTATCTTTAAATGGCCTACGAGGATTTATAAAATCAAATCCTTGTATAGTATATTTATACTTATCATTCAATCTTCTATTAGCATCAGACACATCTAAGCCATTTTTGTTACAGAAATCGGTTAACGAAGTTATGTTTTTTAAAACATCACCAGTTGGTGTTATTACATCAAAGTGTATTATATCAATTTTATTATTTGATTGAGTTTTTTTATCTAACCACATACAATTAGTTATTGAATATGAGTGACCCCCATTTACATCTTTATCTAGTGTATATTCATCGAGTGACGATTTTTTTAAATCCCAGTTGGGTAATTTAGACGCGTCATCTTGGAAATTAGCAAATATTAACCAATCATTAGAAACATAGATTCCATTTGCACCATATCTATTATAATCTTTATCACTCACATTATAACATCGACTTATCATATTACACCATATACTTTTCAGATGTTTGTGATATACATTTGTCTTATCATATACACCAATACATGCTACACCAAAATATTTTTTAAAATAAGGGTCCTTTACTTGACCTTTAATTAAATTACTATTAGAGATAGTCGTCTCGTATCCAGTTTCAGTAAATTGGATAGACACTTCGCTCTTAGTATCATCATTAAGTATAATGAAATCACCATAATTTGCGCTACTGTGTATATCGTCATTAATGGGTTTTTTTAGTGCCTTGTATGGAATATTTGCATTTGGGTAGTGATTTTTCTTATCTCCGCCATAGTGCCTCCAATTAAATCCATATAGAACTCCGAGGTCATTTGACTTTTGCTCATATATAGATTGGATTTGCTTGTCGTATGATAACATACGACCATCTTTATACGACCACGAATTCCATATATTACATTTACGGTCTTTAAGCCACTGTTTATCAGTCAACCCTTTGATAAAAAACTCAAGTTCAGCAAAAACCGTATTTGGATTAACTTTTTTGGTAGTCACAAGAGGAAAGCCGTCCTGCATGTTGTGTTTAAACATAGCTCCCGTAGTTCTCATGGTTCCGGTACCCGTTCTATCATCGGAAATAACACCTTCTTGTAGAACTTGACGTAAAATATCGTGATATGCTTTCATTTTTGCCTCATAGTTTAAGTTTTAAGTTGTAAATGTCAATCATCTGTAAGAATGCCTCAGCATTACCCATTGCATCATCCACTGGATTGTGTGTATGCTTGGTTTTACGTAGATGTTTAAAGTTTTTGAACAAATTTTTCTCACAGCCTTTGTATAAAGAGCCCAGATTAGTAGAAGAGTATCCAAATGGATTGTCTCCTGTATATCTATGGAGATAATAGTTCATAAAGCACCAATCGAATCCGTTATTATCTGATACGAATTTAGGTCTGCCTTGTGAGTTCTCTTGTAACCAAGCCACAAATCTATCCATTGTGGTTTTTGGGTCATCGAACTTAAAACTGTCTTCACGTGAAACCCCAGATACAGCTAATGCTTCTGGTATGTGTCTCTGTGAAATTGGCTGTAGTTCCCCGTAAAATGTTTTATCAAGACTTCTATCTTTACCGACAATAACGGCTCCGAATGAAATCATTGAATACTCTGGTGAATAGGGGCCATCCGCTTCTATATCTATAAATACATAACTCATATATTAAATTATAGAAAACTAATGTAATATGGATACACTATTCTATAATATTTTTTGATTGTGGTTAGATTCCCACCAATCTCGATAGGATGCAGCATATTTTTTTATCCAATCTATCATAATAGGTTGCCCTAAGTCTTTGCCTGCTTTTTCAGATTCAATCCATTTATATCGTTCCATTTCAGATTTTTCATCTTTAAGAAATTCCATAAATACTTGATGGTCTTTAAATTTCTTATTATTTATTGGCATATTACAATCTCCTCATCTAAGTTTATATCAACGAGTTGAGCATAAACCCCACGGGTCTTTAGCCGATGGGTAGTTCACATAGTCACCAATTTTTATTCATATTAATTTAATATAGTTTAATTTAACTTTCTACCGAGTGCTATATAAATATTATGTATGAGTCATTACTTTTTTGAGCATTTGAAGAGATTTGGGATTTAATAGTGCTCGCTGTAGAGGTAAGAATAAAGGCATCTGAGATAGTTCGTTAATATCTATCCATTGAGCATCTGCATGTTCATGGTCAATCGTGGGCTCAACTTCATCATCAACTATACCAAGGTACATATAGACCCGATGTGTATTACCTTTGTCATCGTCATTTAAATCCAAATGGAATATATTAGGTTCTAATTTGTATTGACTTGGTAGAATATGACCTTCTTCATATACCTCTCTCATAGCCGCTAGGAGAGGACATTCATTAGTTTCCATAGTTCCACCTAAAGGATTCCATTTATTAGGCTCAAAGTATGCGTATGGAGCTCTTAAACCTACAAGCGTGCGATTGGTATGAGGAGAGAATAAGAATATGAATCCACCTGCATGTTCATGGCCATCTTTATATTTACATAACTGCTTGTCCATTGCCAATAAGTTATGTCTTACATTAGAATCTTGTAAATTTTCATCTCTTAAAAAATCATACATATTAATCTCCGGGTTTATTAGATTCAAATGCAATGACTAGAATCATTTTATTCCAATCTTTAGTCGCGATGTAAAACAATTCTCTAGTTTCAGTATTTTCAAGTGCTATCCGACGAAATCCTAATTCACGAATAACATAACGAGTTTTATTATATTCAATTACGCTACCTATTCCAAAATTATCGGTCTTGAGCATTATGTATTGAAACATAGACGATGCTATACTCTTTACAATACTAGTTATAATATACACCATCATAAATACTATAATGACTCCCCAGACTGTACTGTGGAGTATTGTGTCTGCTAATTTAGTTACTTCACTTTCCATAATAAAAAACCCCTGTATAATAGTTTATACAGGGGCTCATAGTTTAGATAAGTTAGATATTAATCTTCTGAAGTACCATCTGATTCATCATCATCAGCATCAATATATTCATCAAATGGAACTGAATGAGTATCTTCAAATAATGCACTTGGTCCTTTATTCCCCTCAACTTTATACTTATAGCTATCCTCTTTTTCATATTTAAGAATAATTTCTTTTACAAGTCTATGGCGAACAATATCACGTTCATCTAAATGAACAAATCCAATACCTTCTACACCAGCAAGCAATCTCTGCGCATGACGAAATCCAGAACCGATTCGTGAATCAAGGTCAGTTTGTGATGCATCACCTGTAATAACTACTTTAGAACCTTGTCCCATACGAGTTAAGAACATCTTCATTTGTGCAGGAGTAACATTTTGGGCTTCATCTAGGATTACAAATGATTTATCCATAGTTGCTCCACGCATGTATGCCAATGGTGCAATTTCAACCTTTTCCATCCACTCATCTTCTTTAGTTTCTTCTTTTTGATGTGTCTCTGGAACTACTTTATTTTTCTTACGACTATCTTTACCACGTTGCTGCTGTTGTTGCCATTGACCATTATCGTCATGCACAGTTTTAACTTTCTTTTTCTTTTTGAGCTTTTCGATACTATCGTATAGAGGTCTCATATATGGCCCAATTTTATCATCTAGTGAACCCGGAAGGAATCCAAGCTCTTCACCTGATTCAACTGCTGGTCTAGTTAATACAAGACGGTCATATGTATTTCTATCAAGTCCCACTACTGCTTTACAAACGGCCAAAAATGTATTATGTGTAACGATAAAATCATCTGTTATGTATAAATGACGTGGGTGGTCAACTTTTATACACTGAGCTTCTTTAGTACCAACGAATTCAACACCTGTGATATACCTAGTAGGGGTATATTTAGTTTTAGGTATATATCGATTTACTTTACGCGATAATCTAAATGGTATGATACTCTCAGGTAATTTAATAGTAACGCGATAACTGAGCTTACCTGTTAGTTTTTCACCTTTGTAAGTATATTTTTTACGACGTGTAGCCATGGTAACCTTACCACCGAGTGACTCAACCAAAAATTTAACATCATCGGCTAGTTTTTTTGATGTACTGGTATATGTTGAATTCATACCATTTTTACTAACGGTTCCATCAGAATCCATTAATCCCTGTAACACCGCAGTTCTAATTTCAATAGTATTGAATTTATATACATCAGGAATAAACTTAGTATGTGAGCGAGTATTATAAATACCTAATTCTTTAGTATATTCTAGTAGAGGATTAGCGCGATACATGCCTTTGCCTCCATTAACATCACATATTTTATAGCCACATTTATCTGATTTAATTGGATTTAATTTTAGTCCAAGTTTGTCAACTGATTCTAATACAGAATCATGTATTTCCGTATCTACTGTATTTATATTAATGAAATGTTCATTAAAGTGACCATCACCCAGTAAAATACCAAGTGCATAAGCATCAAATTTAACCGACTGAGCTTCAAATTTAACTGCACTTACCATTGGTATACTATAATTTTTTCTACCATCATGGCCCTTAATGCGCTTCATAATAGTTTCTAGGCTACGTACCTTAGCTGGGCGTTTATCACCTCGCTCATATTCATTACATACTTCCCATAAATGTTCTTTACAACATTCAGTTGATGAATTATCATCAAATGTCACTTTATATATATCTTTAGTACCTTGTGGATATACAGCCAATACTTTAGTTGCCGTCCCATCAACTGATATAACATTATCACCAATGCTAATATCACCCATTAATTTCCACCCAGATGGTGTCAATATATTTGAGTCTAATGGCTGAGCTTTACCTGTTCCGGCTGGTCCATTAACAAATATTATGTCATGTGTATCGATTGCTTTAATCAATTCATTCTGACCGTGAGTTTTAGCGTAAATGGGTCTTCCATTTGCATCATTTACTATCTTTTGTCCAAAAGAGTTTGAGTTATTCATGTGATTCCTTATAAGGTTGGTGGTACAATTCAGCAACTACTATCGAGTTGAATAAAATTTAAATTCCTGAGGGGAAGTTAAGTCGATTTTAGTATAACCTATACATAAATCTATATTACCTTTAGCGAAAAGGTACTTAGTAATATTAACATCATTACCAATTGAGCTATTTTTATCCATTGTAACGTCATTTTCCACTACAACTACTCGTGAAATCTTACGCTTAACGATTTTTCTAGCACAATCTTTACATGGCATTGCTGTTACATAGATTGTAGCATTTTCCATTCTATCTTTATCACCAAAGTCAATTGCATTGGCTTCAGCATGTTCCATAAATGGATATTTATTTTCACTGAATGTTTGCTTAATACCATTTTCGCAGAATGAGAGCTCCTTTACATCTCTATTATGTGGTATTTCATTATCATTAAATCCGGGGATAGTTCCATTATACCCCCATGATACAGGAGAGCCATCATCAGCTACTATAACAGCACCTACCTGAGTATTTTCATCTCGTGACAGTCGGGAAAGCCCTATTGCCATGTCGAGGTATACATTATCTTTAAGTTGTTTGCGTTTTATCATATTACTCCAATGCTTCATTTAATACGAAGCCTGCACCAAACGCAGTGGCAAATAAAAATATATTACGCCATGTACGCTTTCTATCACGCTCATTGCGCATTTGGTTATACACTTCTTTGTTGTATGTATTAGATTCATTTATTGTTTCTTGATAAAGAGTTTCAGCATTCACGGCAGCTCGGACAAGCTCTAGCTGTAGTACTTTACGAACATCAACTTCTTTACGTAAATATTTTGCATTCGCTCTGTCTTTGATATACAGGGCCATATCTCGATTACTTAATAGAATACCACTATCTTGAGCAATAGGCATGAACACTGGGTCCTCACTACTGTATAAAGTGGAGTCGGGTAGAGTGTCGGGTAATAAAATACTCAATTTCCTATCTATATAATCTTGATTTGCGTTAGTAGAATCTACTGTTTCAGTGTAGGAGCGTGGAAGAAAGGTTGCTTTCTCCCGGATACTAAATACTTTTCGTGGTGGTATTGGTACATCACCAAAAACTGGGATAGCTGATGAGCACCCAGTTAGTAGAATAGTCACTGTTAATAGTATGTAAAGTATACTAGTACCCTTCACTTCGAGCGGCGAGGTCGGCAAGGCGATTTCTGCGGTCTTTTGTGTCTTTGATTTTAGAAATATCATTTAACTCTTTCTTTACATCAACTAGTTCTTTTTTTGCAACTACTGTTTCAACTGTTGCTGTGTTAGTGGCTTCTTGAATCTTCTCTTTGATTTCTTCAAGACCATCATGTAACTTCGAAACTGCTTTTTCTGGGTCAACTTCGATAGTATTATTTTTCCGTATAAATAAATAATAACATAGAATAAACGCGCCGGCTAAACAAATTAACGAAATCTTCCAATATTTTTTAATTTTAACTTTCCACATTACTCACCTTCATCTTCTGGTGTACCTAAGTTACGTAATTTATCCATAACATCTTGCGTTGTACTATCAGAAGCGGCTTTTTTACCTTCCACATAAGCGGTAATCACTTTTTTACCCATATACACTCCTAAGGTTGCTAATGCCAGTGCCATTTCATGTATACTGCTTGTTTCCATTGGAACTACTGCAAATTTTAGTGTGAATATATACACAAGTAAATTTGTTCTGCTTAGTTGTCCTTCTGCATCAATTAACCCAAAAAAGTTTAACAATGATTTGATATATATCCAAGTTTTTATGAAAAAATTTTTCATGATATGCTCCCTACGTTCCTTAGTTAATGGACTCGTCTATATTGATAGTTTATAAACTACAGGTAAGGGAGATATAACGGAACCGTAATAAACAGAATGGAAATAAATATAATTTAACTAGAAGTAATAAAATACTTCAGGATATCACCTAATAAAAGTGTTTGGTGGTGTGAAGACTGTAAAGTACATGGAACTGACAATAATACCAACTATGGATATAGGAGACCATTCTAATGGCATGTAGAACAAATAGAGGTGGTGTAATACCGCAATCAAATGGATGTGCTTCTCACGCAGTTAGTTCATGTAGTTGTAATGCATATACCATTCAATATAAGCCTTTCACTAAAACGTTTTATAGTGAAAAGATAGGTTGGCAGACCCGAATCGGAAGTTGGAATTATCCAACATGGGCAGTTCGATATTTGGCACCTGCACAGCAGCGTATTAAAAACGGAAAAAAATGCTAGGGGGATAAAATTATGGCATGTAGAACTAATAGATGTGGATGTAAAACCTGTGGACTCAGTTCATGTGGTGGTGGTTGTAGTAACTATGCCGAAGTATCATGCGGACCTAAAGTAGTAATTCAAAGTTACTTTGTAAAAGGCGGCAAATACAGACAAGTTAAATTCGCTAACGGATGTTGTGAACGAATCGCCAAATCATGGGTTCCCCAGACTTATAACTATATAAGTGGGAATGGCCCAGTACCAAGGTCTAAATGCTTTGGTGGTGATATAAATAACACAGATAGCGAATGTATGGATACATTAAATTATATGTTCAATAACGGTAGAAATTAATTAAAGATTGACTTAATTAACTTATACCAGAAACATCCGGGAATAAGGTCATTTTTAAAATCTTGCGGAGCCGTGTACTTATCAAGTTTGAACTTAAAGTATACGATTACATACTGAATTACTAGGAGTAGTAGAATTAATTTAATCATTATTGCTTCCTTTTATATTCCATAAATGTCTTTCGAGTATATCCATTCGAAGGGCATTTATTTTTTCTAGGTTTGGGTTTTTTGGTAAAGTAGTTGTTTTGTAGTTCTCATCTGCACGAAGGTTTAGTTCATTTGCTTGGGATTCAATTTCATCGAATGTAAATACACCATTACGGATATCCATTAGGTGAGCTTGGTCAATGCCTGTACGGTCAACATTCACACCCTTACCTTCTAAAATTTCATTACCCATAGTTAATAAACGAACTAAGTGCATTGCATGCTTGCAGTTTCCTTGTATTGCGGTCTTCCCATTGCGTCGAGTTATTAGAATATGATTTGGCACTGTAAAACATACAATACGATGTTCGGTAACTGAAATCTTCGTAACGTTTTTTGATTTATGCATACGCTTAACTTTAGGTGCGTCGTATTTTATATGCACTTGATACATACTGGTTTTACCAAAATTAGTATCAGATGCATATGGCCCCCATAACGAAGCTTCAAGGCCACACATAAGTGCCAGCTCTTGTACATCACTAGCTAATTTATTTGAGGCTGAATAATATACAAAACAATTAATGTCGTGAGCTCTTTGAGTACCATCGCCTTGTAACATAGACTTTAATAATATTTTCATATTCCGTCTAGTTAAGTTAAAAACCCATCTGGGTATTCGTTTATTATGGGAACCATGGCCACACTCAGAATATAACGACTCGGATATATCACGGGGTAGTACCCATATATGTTCACTATATCTTTGGTGTTCGCGTGGTGGGTATATATAATGACGTGCTCTAATTTTATTCCGCTTAATTTGTTTGGTAAATGTCTGAGTCAATCTACTTTGAGGTTTTGATTGTGAAATACGGACCGACCTTAATTTACCGTTTTTAAATCCACACGTACCATCGGATAAAAACCATCCCATTAGACGCATATAGTCCATAATATCAATATTTAGTGATTTGTTGATATATTCTGTATTAGGTAACTGAGTATTAATCTTTGGATTAATTGTATTAAGAAACTCGAATGTATTATGCATACATGCAGCATCTTTAAATTTCCAATCATGTGATACCTTATTATTAACTTCAATATCAGATACCCACATTTTGTGATTAGGCGTAACTAATATATCAGTATGTGCTCCGGTAAAATGATACATATTACCTGTAAATGTCCCATCAAACCGTTCAATATAATTATGATATTCGACTCTAATATTACTGGGATTCACAGTTGCTAGTTTAGTATTAGGTGTAATGTCATCAAATATTAACCAGCCTCTATCAGTTAAGAATTCAGTATCATATGAATAACAATCATATCCAGTTTTTGCTTCCATCTCAGCTCGCTTAGAATTACGGTTTTTCTTCCAGCTAGTAAATGCATTCCAGTCTTTAATTGCAGCGATGTAATGTAACTCTTTATGGGCCATATTTAGATATTCTTCCTTTAAGAAGAATTGACTCACACTAGAAATCATTCGTAAGAAATCTCTCTGGCGTTTTTTAAAATCAGCGATAGCAATCGAATAAAACTTAGGGTCAATGTATTTCTTAAATATCAATGAACCTTCAGCATCAAACATTCGAGTAATCTCCGAATAGAATGCATCTTGGTCTTTTGGTACTACCCATTCACTAGATAGTTTCGCTAATACCTCAATTTGAGTTTCCGGAAAAATACTGATGTCAGGTAATCCAAAATCAGACCTTAATGGCTTTCTCTCAATTGGATTCAATAGATAACCACGATGTGTCTTAATACGATTCAACTGAGAAATAGCATAGCCCTGATAGGTCCATTTAGATTTAATACACATAAACTCATCACGGATTTCACGAATGTTATTCCATTCATCAGTCTCGAATTTAATACAGCGTTCTGGAGCGTACAAGAAGTCAAGCATGTTAGGGTTATTTTCACAAAACAAATCAATTGCTTTATTAAAATTATAGATGGAAGTATCAAGCTTCTCACCATTTTCATCAAACCACTGGTCATCTTGCTCAAATTTCTCGACACCAAGAATTACATTACGAGTTGGTAAACATATACCACCAATGTCTTCATCTGATTGGGCATTGTTAGTTCCATATGCGTTTGACCCACGAACAAATAGGAACATCATATTCTCATGTATTTCTTGCTTATTCATATTTAACCTTCTGTTAATATTCTTATATGCCCTAATATAGTAAATATATAAAATCAGTCAAACAAAAAAGAACTTCCTATGGGAAGCACTTTTGTTCTGTAAATGTTTTCTCAATAAATTCTTGTTCCAGTATAGATGTTAGTATATTCCATTCATGTTTAATCATTACCCAATCTTGTAAATACGAACAAATATATGGCTTAAAGGTAGGCATCCATTTATGTGGAGCTCTAGCACCTTTACTTCTATTAGCCCCACGATAAACGGCAATTAAGTTACGAGGGTTTTTAAGATAGTTAGCATATTCTTTTTTTCGCTCTTTACTCCATTGACTGCCACCCGATATATGGGCATGTTTCAATGGAATGAGGTGGTCTATATCAAGTATCTTAGGGTCACTGTAGAACTTACCAGTATATACACAAAACCATCGCCCTCTTGTTACTTTACAATTACGATTATCCATAGTTACAGGAATTAAACTTTCAGCAATAAGAACTTCTTGTCGAGTGTCTTGACAATCTTTATCAGCGTCAATCCAATGCTTCCATTCCGAACGTTTATATACAGTTCCCTCTGCATAAGTATCAATACTAGTTATAAGGATAAGCACTATAATTAATAAACTCTTAGTCATTACCATATCTCCAATGCATCGGCATATTCTTCATTTATAATTATTGTATTTATTAGAGTATCAGCATATACTACATTACTTTTAAATACATCGGGATACTGTTTTACTAATTGATGTAAGTGTATAGTATTAAGTTTATAACCAAAGAATTGATATATACTTTCGGTAATATCACTTTCTGTGTATCGATGGTCGAGTAATTTTATATTAAATTTTTCTTTATGTATATGAATTACAGTCAATACCATTCGGGCAACTTTATCCATCTCATATTCGAATGAACCTTCTTTACTCATCATCTACTCCTTTAAATATATCACCATAATTAGTGACACTACCAACTTCAAAATTTAAAAATGGACGTTCTTTAGCTTCTATTAATCCGCGACTATGACCAATTGGGTATCCTAATGGATTACATATCATTTGACAGCCATAAACATTTCTGAAAAAAGTTGAGTCATGTGTATGACCATAAATCCATGCTTGTTTCTCATTCATCTCACATAGAAGAGATTCACCATCAAAGTAATAGAATCCAGTACCTGCATTATGCCATTTACTAGGAACTCTACTTGAATCGGGCCCAACATGACTCATGAATACATCACACTTACTCACAGAGTCTCTAACAGCCTCTATGGCTTTATTTGACAAGTCATGCCAGTCAATGTGACCTGATATCGTATTAGGGTCGTTAATGAGGTTAGAATCATTCATAAAGTCTTGCCAGTATTGTTTCTGCTCACTTTGATTCATTCTAAAATGTCTTAAACTATAAGAACCATCATACCACATTCCATGACCACCGAATTTAACACCATCTATTTCAACGATATTCCCTTCTAGGTAATGGACACCATCAATAGCATTGGAGCGCTCAACCATATCAGCTAATCTAGCCCAACTATTATTATCAAACATTTTCTTAACTTTATGAGATACCATATATAAATCATGGTTTCCATATACCCAGAGAACATGACTATAATGCTTACGAAGTTCTTTGAAGTATAATTCATTCTGCCAGTTATAATGACCAATGTCACCTGCTATAAGAATGATATCAGCTGATTCTTCCGGAATGGTATTATCTATGAGTTCATTTATTAAACGAATTTGTTTCTTTTCAGTGAACTTTGGGTCAATCCAAAAGTCCAAATGCGTATCAGATGTAATATGTATATTCATAATTATCAGTCATTATGTGTTTTGCTTGCATTTTCTATAAAAGCTCTCAATGCTTCTACCACTTCTATATCATTCTCAATTAGTTTACCTTTTACAAATATATCGCCAGTTCCACATAGTTTTAGTATCGGTTCGTCCTCTTCAGTTACGAAGAAATTTATATTACCGGGCTCTAGCTCTTTTTTATCTAAGTGTAGGCTAGGTGGGTTTAATGGAATTTCAGTATTTTTCAGTGTTAAATTATTCATTGTGCCATCCTTATTTATTGTTTTAGTATTTCTTTTAACGAGCTAATAACATCGTATTCAAACAACTGTTCGGTAATGTGAAGACTCATCCAATATAAATATACTTAATTATGCATAATTATCATCTACCATTCATAACCTAAACTGTATCCTACTGACCAAATATCATCTCGGTCATATATATTAAGATACTTTGTTGATACTTTTATGAATATTTCATCAGATTTAACATTCCATCGCTTATCAATAGATAATTCAAGCTCTATTTTATAAATTTTATTAAGATATTGGATTTCAGCTTTAAGCCAATCTGATTCATAACTATGATATAATGTATGTTCCTCGCTGCGATAATTAGATTTCCATATATATGAATATCCATGCTTAATATCTAACCAAGTGTAATGGACACCATATTCAAATAAATACAGCTTATGTTCAGTATCTACACGGTCTCGAATGAAATAATAATCAGTGGCATGGTGAACTAAATATGCATTATGTCGCTCACCCTTATCACGCTCAGTTGATACTTGAGTATTGAATTCCGGATTCCATCCCATATTATATTTCTGAGAAACCCTTAAATCAACCACCCAATCAAATGTATTGCCTTCATCTGAATTTCTACTATTGAAAAAATGAGAAACCCGACCCACTATAAGCGAATCGCAATTTATGCTATCTGAAGTAGAAGCTAGACTATCGACGGGACATACAATCGTTACATTAGTGGGGATGTCTGTCCAGCCGATAGCCGTTAATATGAGAATATATAAAAAAGTTCTCATGAATTTTCTAGAATACGTTGTAATCTAGGGTCTAAGTCAATACCATTGAAATTATTGCTAGTAGGTCGCAATCTACGGTGTATTGCATCTCGTACTTTCCAGTCATTTCCGTTGCTTTTAGATTTAGCTGAAATAATACCGAGTACATCCGAAACATCATCCTTTGGAATATTATCTTTAATCCACATATAGCGAGATTTAAGTCCCTCAGGTGAAGTATCAAAATCAGGCACTGAGTTAGCTAATTCACATGCACGATTGTACATATCATTATGTAAATCTTCAGTAACTTTACACAATGCATCTACAGTGTCACGAAACTCTTCAGGTAATAATTGAAGAAACTCTTGAGGTAAACGCATAGTAGTCTCATAATCAATAGCTCGCCAGAAATTAAGAGGAGTCATATTAGATACTGTTCTATGGACCTTACAGTACATTTCACCTTTTAATTTAAACTTATAGCCATTTTTATAAGTAACTACAATACCTTCTTCGTTGACGGTCCAGTTTTCACGAGCCGCATACATTTCTTCAAGTGTATTGAATTTAAACGCTTTTACAACTGGACAGTTAATAGTATCGGCAACTTTTATCAAGTCATCTATCCACAGTTCTTCACCTGTAGATGTAACTATAACACCAATTAAACAAAGAGTTCTTAATTTACCATAATCCACTACAATACGATTCTCAGGGTAGATTATCTCAAAAAGGTATGTCCAATCCGGATTCATCTTATCTGTCTTAATATTGCTATCTAAGAAGTCCTGAGCCCATACTGCTTGCTCTGACTCAAACGAACCACGAGTTTTAATTATCCAAGCACCATCATGAAAGAAGGCAATTCCACAAGAACCATCTGCTTTCTCTAATGACATGAATTCACCCTTAAGGTTAGGGCGATAGCGGACAGGAAGCTTAGGGCCATTGTCAATGAGCTCTTCGTAGTTAAAAAATTTAGGAAATGGCAATGCCACGCATTTACCGGTAATCTCATCAAAGACAATACCGCGAGCAGATAAAGTGATTTCATCCCAGTCGAAAGAAAACTGAATTTCTTTACCATAGTCAAATGCAACTAAGTTACCTTTTCGATGGATATTCAAACCTGAACGGTTTTTATAATCTATAATATTTAATGTTTTCATATTATGAATATAGAAATCTATAGTTGTTTGTCAACTATTAATTTCCATTTATATAATAATTGAAAATGGATATCTAGCGTTGATGTAATATTAGGTATTGAGTGTCCGAATTGATTAACTCCTGTACTTTTATACGTATATATTAATATTTAATAATATAATTAACCTTCGTTATAAACTATTTAAAAGTATCTAAAGAGCTAAAATATGACTGCTAAAAAATATTCACATATTAATTTTACACCACCAGAGGGTGTAGCGAACGCTGCTGAGCGTGGACTTGAACTTAGAAAAAATGCTTCTAAAAGTAATAAAGGTGGCTTATCTGCATCACAAGCTAAAAAAGAAGGTGTTGGTAGTGGTGTTCAACGAGCAGTTAATCTAAAGAATAGAGATAATATAAGCCCTGATACAGTAAAAAGAATGAATAGCTTCTTTAGCCGACATGTTAAAAATAAAGCAATCGATGCAGGAAAAACAGCATCAACCGACAAAGGATATCAAGCATGGTTATTATGGGGCGGAGACCCCGGGGCATCATGGGCACGTAAAATTGTAAAACAAATGAATTCTGCTGACAATAACTCAAAATTTGAAAGTTTTCTTGACAATTTATCTACCGATACGAATTCATTTTTGATAGAATCAATTAGAGACGGGTTTAATTTATGTATGGACCCAAACTAGAGAAATTTAAAGACTTTCTTAAACGTATTAGTACTCCAGAAAATAAAACCATCGTACAGACGTGTCATGATGGATTTGAGCTTATTTATAAAGGCGATTCTACAACTAATCCATATGCTCAAGAAGATACTATTCAAACACCTGATGCGATATTTACTATTGATGCTGATACTAAACGTCAAGTGGGTGATTTAGATGACATTACTCAGGAAATGGTTAAATCTATTATTAAAAAATTTAATGTAAGTGCTGATGAAATTCATGATAATTATCTGATTTTCCATACAGCTATGACTATACCACAATACTTTAAACATGTAATGGAGCAAGATAGTTGGAATAGTCGAGCTTACTATGACAATGAACAGGATGAGTATTATGCAAAGACACCACAAAAATATGCCACTACTATAAAAAACCGCTATCGAGACAGCGGTTATTCTAGCGGTGGATAATAGATTCAATGACCTTATTAAATTCGTTGGTCATTACCGAAAATAAATCATATGATATAATGTGAGTAAAATCTGACATATGAGCTAACTCACCTTCCATTTCAGTCATTCGATTTATTACATCATACTCACCTGTATTTCTTCGTTTAATACGGTATTCAAGTTCTTTATGAGATGGTGGTTCAATGAATACCGTAATTACATCCGGATAAAGGTTACGAATGTTGGCAGCGCCCTGTACATCCATAACGGCAATACAATCCAAATTATGATTACTATTAACTTCAGATTTCAATAAACCATAATGATTTCCATATACTTTAGCATATTCAATAAATTGGTCAGATTTGACATAATCTAGAAACTTATCAGTGTTGTAAAAATAGTATTCATCGCCAACTTCTTCTGGTCGAATGGGTCTAGTCGTACATGTACGTAACTTATATAAGTCATATAACTTGATAGCACTATCAACTAACGTAGTTTTACCTGCCCCGCTTACGGAAGATACTATTATTAAATTACCCATTATTTTAATTTCTTTTGATAATCTAATGCCCATACTCTACCATCAGAATGATATACTACTCGAATATGAGTATTAGGTTTTTCAATACTGATTACTTTACCGTCAGTATTATGTTGAACGATGTCACCTTCGTTGATATTAAATGATTGATTATTATTCATAAAGTTTGATTCCTTTCTTTAGGGCTTGTTTTAAATATACAAAATAGAGTATAATAAGGATAAGAGAAACTGCGATTATTTTAATGTCTAATTTTACTTGTTGGTGGCCGGGATGCGATTATTGTACAAATAGTAGGTCAAAAATAGATTTTCACCATGTTACCCCGAAAGAGGTAAATCCACATCGAACAAATAGGACTACTATTCCTCTTTGCAAGACTCACCATGCTTTAATTTTTCATCCACAGGCATCTGCAGGTCAGCATTCAATTAGAACTGAGGAAAGTCTGATAATTCTTGGAGTACATGATAGTACGAACGGAAAGACAGTTCAGTATGAATCGACATCAGGTGAGAGTATGTTTTATTTTACTAGGACTGGTGAGGTAAGTAAAGATTAGAAATCGAGTTGAAAGTCAATTCCAAGGTCGTTATCTATTTGTTTACGTTTAGGAGCATCATCGGCAAGGTCAGATGCAGTTAATCCTAAACTATCCGCATAGCTTACTTTATCGGGTGTAGGGATAATATATTCGCGATAATCGATTGTATCATTATCATCCAATTCAGTCTCATCGTCAAATGAATACATTTGTGATGTTTGTTCAGCTGAGTTCTGAAGAAACTGAAGTACAGGATTACCCTGACCTAATGCAACATTAGCGGCTTGTCTATTAAACATTACTAATGCGTCTTCATGCTCAACATCACGTACATCAGCGTATCCTTCGAAGATAGCTAAGTATCCACTCTGAACAGCTTCTAAGACCGATTTGTTATTACTGGTCTCTAATTTTTCTATGAATGATTTGAATTTTGCTTCCATGACTTTAGTTTATAAAGTCACGGAAGCAGAAATATTTTATTCAAATGGATTGCGGATATCGACAAATCGTAATAATCCTGCCGGACGACCTTTATCCAATTTTTTCTTTTCTTCAAGCTCTTCTAACACATACTGAGCTGAAATTTTGCGTCTGAAGTTAGGTGAGGTCAATGTGCTATTAAGTATTTCTTCATAAACTACCTGAGCCTCACTCCAAGTAAAACACTCAGGAAGTAATTCAAATACAATTGGCTCATATTTTATATTACTTGCGAGTCTATCTAGCAGCTCATTAATGATATCATCATGGTCAAATGCTAGACCCTCTGCATCATTGATATTAACCCAATTAGACTCATTTGTTTCCAGAGTATCCTCGTAGCGTACAAGTGAGTAATATACGATAGTAATAATACGCCATCGTGCATCACGGTCAGGGTCACCATAAGTAGCTAACTGTCTAATACAAGTGTTATCTGATATATTAACTTTACTTGCTAATGTTCTAGCGGCAGCAGTGTCAATATCTTCTCTATCCTTAACTCGCACAAATACACCGGGAATAGCTAACTGGCCATCCTCACGCTGAACTAGATAAATTTGTAATTTACCTTTATGGATTCTACATATACATGTATCAACAGTTACACCCGGACGTTCATATTCAGTTGGGTCATAACCACTATCAGGATACAAGTCTACAAAAGGTCCATTTTTTCCCTGTTTGATATTATTCATCTGAATCTCCATATAAATCATGAGTTAATATATATTCTTTAACTGAATCAACGATAAATTCACATTTAGTAATATCTAAATGATTGCGCACCATTGTAGATGATATGTTGGGTATTTCTATCTTATTTATAAATCGATGAGGTTTTCTCATATACCATTTATGTCGGCTTTCTATGTCGCCTCTAGGTAACACGATAAATTGATTATCATTTACCAATTTATCAGAGTCCTTCCATGTATTAATATTTTCAGCACAATCTTGTCCAATCACATGCTTAAATATATAATTGGGATATACTTTAGCTAAATATTCAGCTAACATTACATAACTCCCATCAAAGTTAGGAATATAAGGCTCAATGTCTAAAGTATCACATTTATTATAATGTTTTAGAGCACATATGCACATATTAACTCGATGTTGATATGAGATATTAGTGTTTTTTTGTCTATGAATATAACTAGGTATAACAAACACTTTATCTACATAGTTTCTGCGTTTTAATTCAGTTATTAATTTGACATGAGATATTGTTATTGGGTTAAAACTGCCTGCCACAATGGCTACAACTTCCTTACCATGAAGGAATACATCTTTACGTGTGTCTACCCATCGTCTAATAGTAGTTTCTGATATTTTTAATATATTACTTGCCATTGAAATTGAACCGTATGTAATCCCGTGTATACTAATCTCTTTACCCACAGGGCTATCAAATCCAACGCGTGTTTTAGAGATGATTCGTATTTTATCTAAATGTGATTTACTTGGTGATGACATTAATCCATTTATAGCGGCGTGTCTAGAATTAGTTAAGCTACTGACCCATTCAAGATTTTTGACGCGATTATCAGTTTTATGACAATTTATATGATTTACTGTTAATGAATTATGAGTATTAATGATAAATGTAAGTGCGACTACTCGATGAACTGCGATTGATTTCCTATATTTACCAGCAGATAATATAACTACTCGATACCCGTCTTTATCAATTTTACCTACTAGTGTTCTTCTAGGCCCTTTGATTTGACCTAAATTGCTGACTAAATAAGATTTACTATAAATACCATTATCAATTAAGTCAGAAACAGGTAACCAATATTCATTAGAAGAGACTGGGGTTATCACAATAAACCTCTCTTTGAAACTCTTCACATCGAATACGAGCTCTCACTGCATCCAACACCTTACCTAAAAGGTTCTCACCTTTCCATTCATGTCGGTTACTAGCTTTAATATCCTCTTCAGCTAAACCAATTCCCCAAATTTTATCAAGAGGACTTGCTTCTACTAACGTTGTATCACCGGTATTCAGTAATGTGTTCTTTAATTCAATGTTCTGAGTAAATTTCTGATAGTTACCGAGATACACTATTGAGAACTTATGTTTATCCCAAAGTACAGGATTAAAGTCTTTTACTTTTCGACCCAATGCTTTCTGTTTTTTAGGATTGTTTGTTTCCAGAATTTGGCGACAGATATCCTCATCGCCAAAGAGACGAGCCTTTTCAGCCATCATAAATTGCTCAGCCGTTGCATATTCAATTCCATTAACAATGAATTTAGATTTATGCCATTGGCTGAATGGGCCTCGCCAGAAAAAAGTAAATTGCTCTTGCATGTTAGATTCCTTTTATTATCGTTATGATAAAATATAGAATTTTTCACGCAAAAGTCAAACATTAATTGTGAATTATCTCGAACTACATATCGCACCATAGCAGAAGACTGCCCTTTATGAGCAGTCTTAATGTCTTTGAGGATTTTATTAAAATTAGTTACGACTTCACGCATTGAAGCTTACTTCCATTGACAAATAATACTTCAGTAATTCCATCATATAGAGGCATAGTATCTTCAATAGGAGCATCCGTAATCTCTTTACATCCTTTAGAAATATCATAGCGCATCTCAAGAGTGTTTCCATCTTTAGATATTAACGCCATTCCATTTTGTTTGACAGTAAAGTTTACTGAACGATAACTAATGTCATTCTCAGTCTCTACAGAGTATGATGTAAAGTCTTCATTGAAGTAGATAATAAATCTATCATACTTACCTTTAGACTCTGCTATAACTACACAGAAACGACTTTTACATGACGCATCAATAATACGATAGCCATTTAATTCAGGAACTTGAACGTTTGACACTCGATTAAATTCATATGGGATGGTCATGCGACATTTACCATATAAATCTTGAATAGCCACGCCTTGATAAAGCTTAGTATTGTTACTCACAACACTTGCAAGTTTCTTAGTAATCAATTTAGTTTTACCAAGAACCATAAAGTGATGTTGGAACAATCCATCATTTCTCACGGTGTATATATATCCTTTAGATGTCATGAAGTCATCTACAGCAACTTGGCCTACTTCATTTCGGTCTAAGTCAAAGAACCCAAGAAGTTCTCCACGTTTAACACCAATTACTGGCTCTTTACCCATTACATTAGCAAGACAGATATCTTTTGGTTTACGAGTAAAGTCAAAAATCTTCTTATCATGTTTGAAGATAGCATTCTCAGTGACCACAAATCGAGTTCCTTCAAACATATAGAGGTCCATAATAGTCTCTAAATAATCATGAACAATGTCTACATTCAATCCAGCGGCACTAATAATCTCGATAGGAGAGTATCCTGCACTCATCATAGTCGCATCAGCGAATGGTGGTACTGTGCGCTCAAATTTGTCAAATACTCGTTTATACCAGTCTAAATGCGCTTGAGGTATAACCGAAAAGTCACGTAACGCTTTAGGAATTTTAACCTCAGGATTAAATACGGAAATACCGTCTTTCATACGAGAATCAAAATCATTATTCTTATAATTTGGATGGCGGCCTTTAAATGGGTGAATTCCGGTGTAAAGTTGAAATGTAACTACTGCCCATGAAAACCAATCGGTTTGTTTATTGAATGTACCAAATGGAACTTGTCTATCACGAACACTATCCATAATAGCAGTTGCTGGAAAACTTTTAGTTTGGTATGAGTCGACATCAATATTAAAAACGTTTTTGAATTTATCATCAACGAGGAAATTCATTTCATTATAATCACCAGCAATTACACCTTTTTCGTGAATAGCCTGTAATGTTTCCTGCATCTTAGTCACCATACCTACAACCATATCAGGTGTGATTGAATGCTGTTTCTTAAATGTCTTTACAAATAGACGCGAAAGATATTCAGTCGATGCAATATATGCCATAGTAAACCCAATAGCCTTATGCGTATTAGGGTCCTTAATAATATCAATTGGAGCAAGGACACTAGGAATCTTAAGTAACTGAAGTTCTCTAATTTTTTGCTCTGGTATCATCTTATTAGTTTCATGATATATTTTATATGCGATATTACCTTTACGGTAAACAACGCCTTCGCCGCCTTGGGCTAAATAATCTTTATCACCTAGATTAATTATCTCTGAGCCTACTTGTACTTTAATTTTCTGCGTCATGGTCTATCCAAATTGTTGCACATGATACATCGTCGAAATGCTCGATGTGATTTTTTTCGTTATTAAGTTTGATACGCTTCATACGGCGTTTTACAAACTCCCCACCGGTACTTTTATAATTGGTATACTCAGATTGCCAAATATGTTCAAGGGTAGCGTTAAAGCGGTCTCCGCTAGGTACAGTGCTATCTTTACCAAACATATAGCTCTCAATGCCATCACTCGACAAAGTAATTGACTGTAGATTATCAGTATCAATAACACCACTGATACATCCATCATAAATGCTTAAGAATTCATTTACTGAAATAGGGCCCGGCTCATCATACCATTTAAACGGTTCGTTCACCATGCCTTTACCAAATTGTTCGCGATACCCTTCTTTACGTCGAATATCCAAGTTATATGAAAGGTATGGAGGTGCATTATCAGCATATGAAATTTTTACTATATCTCGTGGACTGTCATCTTTCCAGTTGAGTATAATGTGACCGTCGCCATACATGAAGTAATGTGCTTTACCTTCCCATATAAATGCAAATAATAAAGTGGCATCAGCAACTGATGTATGTAAACTAAGTGCCTTAAGAGATAGTCGAACATTGAATAAAATCTGGTCTTTAAGATAGTCACGTAATGCAGTAATATTTAAATCTTCAATAAGATTGTGATTAATCAGTTCAGATAAAGCATTACGACATGCGTAAGTCAATATACGCGAACCTACATCAGTATTTTCAGATGAACTACACCCATCAGATACGATTATATAAGGAATTCCTTGTATAGTTCCATGAGTTGCATAATCTTCACATATTTCATGTGTTTTACCGATTTCGATATAAGAGTCTAAATTAAATTTCATAATAATCTCCAAAGAAAAAGGGACCGTAAGGTCCCTCGAATTAAATACTCCAACTAACTGGATTAGAGGCTCCACCTGTCCCAAGTACTTGAGAAGTGCTTGAGATACTGTTACTCACCCATTGGGCAAGTTTGGCTAGTTTGCCGGGAGAGACATCACCAAGAGATACATATTGGTCGAAACCAGCATCTTCTTTGTATTTGTCAAGCTCTTGTCGCAAAGAAGTATGGCTATCATTTACACCAATAAGAATTGCATCAACACTTTCAAGTTCTTCGTTTACACGAATACTTGAAATAGTAGATTTGATTTTATCCAAATCAGCAACTCTACTTGAATTTTCACCACCATCAGTAATAACGAAGAAGATGCCATTACAAAGATACTCTTGTGAGAATAATTGCTTACCGTAAGTTTGAAGTGCTTCAACCGCATTAAGACTTGCATCCCAAAGAGGTGTCATACCTGATGGGTTTACGCAACCATCATAGTCATCAACATTGATATTGGAAAGTAATGTGAATCCGTGAACTTCTTCAATACCGTTGCTGTTAAAAGTAGCAACACGAACAAGAAGGTTTTCAGAACGAGGACTCTTTTTACAAGATTCAACTACAGATTTAACTGCAGACTCTAGTTCTGTTTTAAAATTGAACACTGAACCAGTCGCATCAACTAGGATTTGAACAACAGTGTATTCAGAGCCCTCTAGTTTGTCGATTTCGATTGCACTGTATTTGAAATTGGATGTGGTTTTGTGAACTTCATCCGCGTCTACATTCATAAAATTTGGCATTATATATCCCTTAGTTAAAAAATTTGTCAGTGGTTGATACACGCATTCCAAGTCCGACCATCTCATCTACGAAGTCGATACCTAGTTGCTCGAAGCCTGTTACATTTGAACACGCATCTTCAAGAAGAACAAACTTCTTAACTTCAGATGGGTCAAATTCACTAGCAACGTCACGGATTGTGTTAGCTACACAGTGAGATAATGCTTCACCTGCGATAAGAATATCGTTGCTACCACTTTGAAGTGCTTTAATAAGCTTAGCGTTAAGACCAGTAGTTTCATCTTCAGGGTCTTCAACATCGGCACGAACAGCACTGTAATGCTCAGTGAACATGTTAGAACCTTTAGGTACTTTATTAACAAGGGCAAATCTTTCTTCCCAAAGTGTCAATGCATCATTCAAGGTAGGGTCAACTGTTTGTCCAAGTGTACCAATCAAACAGTGATATGGCCAAACAATAAGTTGATAGCGACCATTAACCTCTAGAGATTCAACATACGATTGTGAACGTTTTTGAAAGCCGGGGTTGTATGCACGCCATGTGCCTTTACGAACATCATCAGCCGAGATAATAGTAAATGGGTCAGGATGTGCTCCCTGTGCATTTACCCACCAAATAGGGTGAGCGATGTGAAGTCGATTATGTGAATCGAGTGTCAAATGAATGTCGTCAATCGAGTCAAGGTTTTTCGTAACCATTGAAGATAAACGTTGCATGTCTTTATCAGCACCCGGAACAAACAAAGTTCCATTAGGGTTACAAAAGTCATGTTGTGGGTCAATAATGAAAAGTTGTGAGTTCTTAGACATTTTCATTCTCCTTGTTGTGGGTTTGTTATCACTTTGATAATAACTAATATAGATAATAGAAAGTGGCTGTCAACCACTTTTTATCATTTAGATAATAATTATTGTTATTTTTCTAAAGAAGTTACATATGGAGCAACATGTTTGTGCTTATTTACGAAGTGGCGTTTCCATACAAACCATAGAGTTTCAATGAAATTATCATTAAATTTAATAGCAATTCTATAATACACATCAGAAAATGCATCAACATCAGTTATTCCATCAAATTCTGCATAATAAGTAAGTAGGAACTTAATAGCAGGGGCCATTTCATTGTAGCTCATACCGAGTTCTTCTTCGTCAGTTTGCCCATCCCAAAGTCCAGCACTTGGAGTTTGGTCAATCATGTCATAATCTAACGTTTCATTATCAACCAAATGAGCTAATAGTGCATATACTTCATACTTATAAAGTTCACCCATAGGGAAGATGTCAGCTAATGCATCACCACCCTTGGTATCATATCCAATAAAGTCTTCACTTAAGTTACCTGTACCCATTACACGAGTTGCTTTACCTGTTCTTTCACCAATAGAGCAACATTCAGCGTATAAATGGAGCATTCTCATGCGGCTACGAAGATTACCTTCGTTTAAGGTAGACATCTCACCGAATCCAGTAGAAAATGCATCAACAGTAGCACCAATTGGAAGTACTTTGTAATTGATACCTAACTTAGTAGCAATTTTTTGTGAACGGTCATTAAACGTATCAGCATCTAGCTGATTGTATGGCATTCCGATACCATATACATTTTCTTTACCCAATGCTCTAACACATAGAGCAGTCAATAGAGTAGAATCTGCGCCACCACTCATACCGATTACAGCAACTTCAAGATTTTTCTTAATGTCATCAGTAATGATTTTCATTAAAGATTCAATTTGTGCTTTAGTTTGGACACGTTCGTACATATTTTCAATCCATTTCGTTTTCATATTCTAGTCCTTAATTTCGATAGGTTCAATTTTAAATACTTTTTTCAAGTATTTCAGATACTCCGCATCTTCACACATACCTTTACCGGCACTATCAGATACCTTAGCAACTGGATGTCCATTAAGTTCAACCATTTTCATAACAATTTGCAGTGGAGTAATGCCAACATCATTAGTCAAATTAGTCCCTATACCAAAACTTGTTTGGATACGGCCACGAAAACGCTCAGCTAATTTGAATGCAACGTCGAATGTTAAACCATCACTGAATACAGCCGACTTAGTCATAGGATTAATGCCCAATTTTTGATAATGCTCAATTAGTTTCTCACCCCATATAAAGGGGTCACCTGAGTCATGACGACATCCGTCGTATAGTTTGGCGAAATACTTATCAAAGTCACGTAAGAATGCATCAAATCCAACAACATCAGATAATGCGATACCAAGGTCTCCACGATATTCCTTAACCCATGTTTCTAGGGTAAATTTTTGAGAATCACTTAACCGTACACCCATTCCCATACATCCCATAAAAATTTCATGTGCCATGGTCCCAATAGGCTTCAAATCAAATTCTTTTGCGAATAGAACGTTACTTGTACCAACGAAAGTAGTGTTTGGTAATTCTTTCTTAAGAGTAGCAACTACTTCGCGGTGCCAATCATGGCTAAAGCGACGGCGAGAGCCAAAGTCAGCAATGCTATAGCGAACCATCTCACCATATTGTTTAGCATCTTTAATTTTAGAAGCTAAACGAACACGAGCTTCAGTCAAATCAAAATCAGGGTATTCATTGCGTGTGTAAACTTCTTGAACGATTGCAAGAGTAAATACTTCAAACCAGATTACTTGCATCCAAGGACCATTTGCCTCGATACGGAATTCACCTGATTCATCAATCCAACACTTGATGTATTCGCGTTTTAGTTGGAGCATTTCCAAGAAGTCAATAAAGTCTTGACTAAAGAATGGAATAGTGCTTAAATACTCTAATTCTTCTTGTGTATGCTTAAGAGTACATAAGTGGTCAAGTTCAGCGTTTATTTCCTCAACATATTTAACCAACTCATTTGCATTTCTACATTTGAATACAAATCGAGTGATTGGGCGCTGCTTGGAAAATTGATGGAACACACATTGCCCCATAGTATATTTATATAAATCTTGATTTAAGAAACTGTTGATAATTGGCATTTACTGCTCCGGTGTTTCGTGAGTATATGCCTAATATAGAAATGATATGTATTCTGTCAATCAGCTTTGTTATATAAATATCCTTTATTTAATTTAACTTCACTTTCAATAAGTATAGCTACCTTACTAGCATCCTTAACATTATCTATAGTTGAACCTATATTACTATCTAACGCACGACTCCATTTTCGTATTAATTTACTTCGTCTATTTGATATACCGTCACTACATCTTCCATCAATACCTATCATGTCTTACTCCAATAGAACTGCGATAACATTACCGCAATCTTTTTCAATTTTATATATTTCTAAGACAGGAGCCCATTTATTTATCATACTACGGCGACTGTCACTGTGTATTGTATTTATTATATCAATTGTCCCTGAGTTTTTAGCTTCGGTTTTACAATAACCCATTTCTTTATGGATACATAAGCCATTTTCTTTTAGTTTATCACAATTACCTGTACATCCTGCGCATTCCGCTTGAAGTCTTTCAGATTCCCATCTATATTCTGGAACGTAGGGCGCATCCCATTTAGGGACTTCACGACCACTATAATATTCACACCATCCAGTCCATAATGATTCACCATAAGCAGTGACTTGCTCAAGTTCAATATCACTCTTATTTGGATATATAATAATATACGGAAAGTTAATAGGTATCCTATCCATCACTTCAGTAGGGTTATCGGTAGATGCGTATAAGATACACATACCTTTAGATAAAAGTACTTCTAGTCGCTTCTTATAACTACCTCTACGGCGTTCCGGAATAGGTGGTTGTATATCATATCGTTGATTTTCAGGTCGTGACATGAATGGATAAGGCCATCCATCCCAATTATTCACATAGCCGATTCTGAGCATAACATATGATAAGGCTACTATGCCTAATATTATTGATATTACTATTAAATTTTCCATATTATAAAAATAGAAAAAGAGCTCTCTATTGAGAACTCTTTTTGTGTATCTAACTATTTAAAGTTATAGTGTTTTTATTTCACATGAATTTCCGGCACAGGCCACAGTCTCAGAAACTTTAGTGTTATCACCGCCCTCGTAGAACTCATCCCAAGGTACTGGCTTATATACACGCTTAAGGTCAACCCAAGTTTTCCAAGCATCCGTATCTTTAAGACAGTAAGTCATTTGGCGTAAATCACCTTCGAAATAGTTATCAGCAAATTTCTTCGCACGAGCTAACCATTTCAATTTACTCATCTCAGTACCAATCTGTTCTTTCATATCAGAAATATCTTGGTCAGTTGAATGCGTAAGGTCAATTTCACGTTCTAACTTAATAGTAGTTTTAATTGATTCACCAAATCCAAGTACTGTATCACAAGCACGATATAGATTGCCATTAAATGCTTTAAGTGCATGGATAATAAGACCTGAAGCAAATACTGACGCATCGCCGTACATATCAACTAACTCTTTAGGAGTGTAGACAGTTTGGAAAGGTGCTTGAGCATAATCTTTATCACCACTCATAGGTAGTAATGAGATTCCTGCAAAGAATTGTCTATTATCATAGATATAGTCAGCAACTATATCCCATTCATGGTCACGAACGTTAATTGTATTAGAAACGTTATGACGAAGCCATGGTGCTACACAATGTTTGTGATTAGTACCATATTCAACCCAGTTTTGTTGAGTAGACTTAACAAAATCTAGCAATTGGATAGCATCTACATCAACTTTTGTGCGAGCATTTTTAGGTACTTCACAAAGGAAAGTGATAAAGTCATCGCTATTATTTGCTGACCATACAGATTCACCGATAGCATCAGGGTTATATGCTCTAAAGAATGTCAAAGGCTCTTCAAGTTTATTTACTTGAACTCGACGGAAATATCTTTTAGCGTGATGTGGATGGATTCCAGAAGCAGTACCAAGAATACATGAAGTAGAGCCAGCTGGTTTCACACAAGTTGTGCGAGCCGCAGGATTAACATCAATTTTTTTACAGAATGCTTCATTCGTTTCGATAATAAGTTGAGCACCCTTACGTTGGATTTCAGGGTCGAATGAAATATCAGGATTGTCCATCATACCAGTCATGCTACAGCCTAGTAGGGCCTCTCTCTTGACGATATTCTGAGTTACCTCCCCAAGGTATTCAAAGCGTGCATAACCGGCTTGCATAGTACCTAAAATGGCTGCTGCTTTACACATCTCATAGAAGTCTTCAGCAGTCTTAGCTTTCTTAACATTAATTTCACATAGATTACAGAATGACCATCCACTGCGACCCTGTTCATCATATGCACGCATACCGATTTCAACACAAGGATTATAAAGAGCTTCTTTATCATCAGCCCATACAAATCCGGGTTCACCGAACTCACGTACTGATGCCATAAGTTTATTAAATTCTTCGCGACTAGTTTCGTCACGAATTAGCATAGCACTGTTATTTGAACGGCCACGCTGAGGATTAGAAATAAACCAATCACCTGTTTTAGCAGTAATCATAAGTTCATCATCATGTGAGAACATACAGATAGTTGCTGAACGTCTTACACCGCCTGCAAGTACAGCATCTGATGAATGCATAACAATATCATATACATCAAGTGTACGTAGTCTAAATTCATCAGAAACTGATGCATCTTCAGCAGAAGCTCTTGTGATAACATCACTAATAAGTCCCATAGCTTTCTTAAGAGGCTCTGGTCCCGGTGCTTTACCATTAGTATCAGCAATTAATGCGCCTTCTGGACGAATCAAACTATAATCAAACTCAATTTTTTTACCAAAATACTCAGGCATAGTTTGTTCAGTGCTAAAATAAGATGATAATAGTACACCAATCGCATCAGACCATCCTTCAATGCTATCAGGAATTTGGTAAACTACTGTTTCCGCATCAAGTGATGGTAAAACGAGTGATGGTAATTTAGCTACATGATGTGTCTGAACTGAAAAACCAACTCCACATCCACATAAAAGTAAATACATCGACTCTTGGAAGAATCTAGCTCTATCAGCATACGAAACCGTGCAATTACCTGTAACAATCCCATTTGGCATAACAAATGAATGGTCATCTTCCACTTCAAGACACCATACATTCTCTTCCTTTACAGATGGAGTTATTTTATCAACTTTCCATATAGGACTAGAACCCTCCATACAATCAGATATAAAAAATTTAATCGCATCATGTTTACCATAATTAGTATTTCGAGTAACTTGTGTCTCTGATGTGATATATACTCCGGCCATTGGGAATGCAGTGCGAATAAATTCCTGTGCTTCTTTATTGCTTTGTTGAATATTAACAAATAATGAGCCGGTTCCTTTAGATATATTTGAATTTTTTTCACCATCGGCATCTAAAAAACCACGAACGAATGCTTTTATGAGTGATGGACTATCAATGTCTAAATCAGGCGTTGTCTTTAAATATTTACCTGTATAAGCAAACATATCACCATTAATTGAATTATGGGTACTTGTAACAAAACCCATTTCCTCAAATCTATATGCGAATTTAGCATCATCACCACATAAACGAATTAGAGAGTGTTTATATTCACCATTTGAGTCTTTAATACGAGTACCATCACCATATACTAACCCATAGCACCAATAAAGGCGTTCCATTGGCTCGGCGTTATCCCAATCAAAGTCTTTAAAAATACTAGGCTGTCTGATTAACTGGTCACCTTCTTTAAGGGACTCTGTGCGCGTCCCATCTTTTAGTAACCATGTATGGTCTGATGTAGCATATACTGTATTAAGTTTAGATTTACCTTTCTTTAATATAATCTTATCTAATTTATCAATACCGTAATTTTTTACTGTAGCCGATTTCCAATTACCTTCATGGGTTAGTACTGTAGTAATATCACCATCAGTAAAGTCATTAAAACTTTTGACACCATTGGATGTAATAAACTGAGTATCGACATCAAGGCAATTATACATTCTAGCATTTTTTCGAATGATGGAAGGACCACCGAACTGCAATGCTCGCTGAGAACCAAGTACTAATTTTTTCTTAAGTGCATTATATGCGATAGCCATTTCATCTTCAATGCTATCCATATATTTAGCATAACGCTCTTCGTGCATATCCATTACACGGTTTACTTGTTCAACCCAAGTTTCTCTACGACCCTTTTCCTCATTGTATCTTGCATACCGCGCTATTCGGGTATACTCTTGTAATTCATGAATACTCATTAATTACTCCTATAGTATTAAAACAAAACAGTGTTATTTTTATAAAAACCTCTATTACTGTTAAATAGAGCTTTTTACCATCTGTAGTATAAGGAGAGTTTACTAAGTACTATATCTAGTACTTTTATATAATCTTCTATCCACTATTATTTATTAGATGGGAATAATAAACTTAAGTCTTATTCCCACCAATTAACACAAAGAAATATAAAAAGTTTTAATGTATTGGATAATAATTATTTAGATAGATTCAAATAAATTTTTATGAGCGTCATAGTCAAAATACTTTTTATCTCGATTTGATTTTTCTTTCTTGGTTTTAGCTTTTTTAGTGACACTTTCACCATATGCCAATGCACCATAACTGGATACACCATAACCACCTGTCGACGGACCCGGTATAACAGAAAGTGCAGAGGACATTCCCTGTGCATTAACTGGACCAAAAGCAGCTTTAGTGTTTGTTGCTCCTTTAAATTTACGGAGCTTAGCATTCTTACTCAATGGAACAAGAATAGACGAAGGTAATAGATTAGAATCCGGTAATAATATCGGATTTTTTTCTTTCTTGGGTGGATAAAATTTAAATATTTTTGTTTTCATATAATATGTTTATAATACCTGTGTCTTTATAATAGCTATACATATAAACTATATATAAATTAATATATGGCAAAATACTATGACAACACCTTATCGCGGATATGAGCTGAATGACCCAAATGAGCCGGCTAACTGGGCTGCACAAGAAATAATTAATTTAAAAAAACTTATCGACGCGGTTAAAGATGATGTGGTTCAAAATAATCAAGTTGGTATAACGGGTGGCGTGGCTCCCATTGGACCATCCGGCTATGTACCACTAGAATTCCTACCACCTCTAATTAGTGGTCCCACCGGAGCTACTGGAGCTACTGGAGCTACTGGAGCTACTGGAGCTACTGGAGCCGATGGTGCAACTGGTATGATAGGTAATACTGGTATCCAAGGTGAAATTGGTCCAACTGGACCTCAAGGGGTTCAAGGTATTCAAGGTATTCAAGGTATTCAA
>Ga0255046_10000004_pt1 | contig 45713 bp, 70 predicted proteins | sample BC1_12_27_MG_FD_183632 | JGI IMG/M metagenome (GOLD analysis project Ga0255046, IMG submission 183632) | Seawater microbial communities from Strait of Georgia, British Columbia, Canada - BC1_12_27 | ecosystem: Environmental > Aquatic > Marine > Strait | place: Canada: British Columbia...
CCGCGAGCGGCGAGGCGAGTTGAGCTCGCAACGATTCCCTGGCTCAGTAGCGCGTAGAACATGAGCGGCACGCCCTGCTCGTCGAATCTCTTCGGCAAGATGCGAGTCGTGATCTCGGCGACGTTCCCGCGAGCGCTCCCACGATGAACGGCCGCGCCCGGGTGGGTGGACGACGCGACGACCCGCCCCTTGCCGGACGCCTTGATCTTCCAAGACCTGCGGATCGACCCGCCGACCCCTCCGAGAAGGGGCCCCACCTTGTCGGACAAGGGGTGTCGCGGTTTCCAGGATCGCATTCCGCCTTGCGGGTGCGCCCAGGCTTGCGCTCGGAACTCCCTGTCAAGGGATCCCTTGACGGCCTTGGAGACGATCGAGAAGGCCGACCCACGCAAGCCTTGCTCGACTCGGCGGGCGACACCCTCGAAGGTCTCGAAGCGGGACTTGATCGTGAACTTTGCGAGCGGCATCAGGGGCACCCCGCCGTGCCGGCGCACGCCACCAGCTCCCTGAAGGTCTTCGGCGGGATGGACGGACAGATGTCCTCCGGGTCGGCCGTGACGACGGAGACCAGGTCGGGCGCCTCCCCGGGAATCAGGCACGCGCCGGCGGCGAGCCAGTCGAGAAGCTCCTTCCAGCGGCGCTCCAGGGATTTCGTCTGATCCGTCGCGCCGAGCCAGTGGTGGAGCGCGGAAACGACGCTCCAGTCCCGGAGAAGCGTCGCCATGATGTCCGGGCGGTCCACGGCGAGAAGAGGGACAGACTGCCCCTCCTTCCCCATGGCGACGTCAAGCCAAGCGTCGCCGAAAGCGATCCTCAGCACGAGGAACGCGTCCACGTCGGCATCATACTCCGGAGACCCTGGCTCCTCTACGGATGTCCCGTCCGGCACGTAGGAGTTCACCCGCGAGCCCCCGAAGAGCTCGCGGACGTCGTCCGGAGTGCTGTACGGGTCCGCCACGGCCTACCCCTTGCCGGCCTTGGGGCCGCGGGCGCGAAGGGCTTCCCGTCGCTTGCGGTCGGTTTCCTGGACGATCACCTCGGAGCGGCCCGCGATGATCCCCCTCTCGTCGGGCGCCCCGTGGTCGGCCTTGGAATACGGGATGAGCGCCGGCCTTCCGCCGCTCCCCACCGCGAGAAGGCGGCGCGAGGCTGCCTCTTTCTCGTCCATGGTCACCACGGTTCCCGGCGGTGTGATCCTGCCGGGGACTGTCTTGCCTTCCTTGTTCTTCGTCCTACCCTCGAGGCGTACGGATGTCATCGTTACGTACTGCATGGTGCGCTCCTAGACGGCCGCCGAGACGTTGCGGATGAGGACGGCTGCGCCGCCGTTGATGACCGCGGGCAGGGAGAATTGCTCCCAGGGCCAGAACTCCGTAGTCCTGCCCTTCTCTTCGTACCGCTGGCCGGCGAAGCCGCCGCGGCGCGTCCAGTCGACGGCCCAGCGGAAGTTGTTCCCCCACGACCCGTCGAACTGCGCGATGATGCGCGGGTCGTCGGCCTCGATGTAGACGAGGGCAAAGTCGGTGTAGAGGTCCGCGAGATCGTCCGTCGCGGGCGCATACTGCTGAGGGTTCGCCGTCCATACTCGCTTCACGCCGAGGTACGAAGCGAGCCGCGCGAGGTCGGGGAAGGCGTCGGTGAGCTGGTCGGTGACGGTGCGCCACGCCGGGCTTGCCAGGGCGGCGACGGACGACGAATTCGAGAGGAAGATCGTCAGGTCCGGCCTCTGGACGCCGGTGCTTGCCGTGATCAGGGCGGCCGCCGCGGAGATGTCCCCCTGGGGATCTCCGCCGGCCGTGTCCCACTCCGTCGCGCCGGCGAGGGTGATGACGTTGGCCGGGTCGTAGGAGGCGGTGTCCTCGATCAGGTCCGCCTTGACGTGCTCGAGATCCTGGCGGACGATCCATCGCGCGAAGTCCGTCGCTCTCCGGCGAAGGTTCAGACGCGGGTGCGCCACCTCGAATTCGTCACGGTCCCGCGGGTGAGCGTGGCCGTAGCGTTCCATCGTGGCGGTTTCCCACGTGTTTCCGAAGGTCGACTCTCCGAAGCGCGCATGGAGCGCGCGGCGGGTGTCGAAATGGTAGAACCGCTCGAGGCCCCAGACGAGGAACTTGACCTCCCAGGATTCGCGCGGATTCTGGACCTGCGGGATGAGCTGCTCGCCGGGAAGCCTGGTTTCCGTCGCACGACCGAGCTCGATTGCTCGCGTGACGTACGGGTCTTCCTGGAGGCGCGTAAGGGCTGGCAGTGGCATCTGTATCTCCCCTTCCTAGACCTTGTACCGGGTCCCGGAGTAGTCGGTGGTGAGCGTCTGATCGGTCCCGCTCGCGGATCCGGCGGCGACGGCGAGGCAGAGGTCTCCGGCGCTCGCGGTGAGCTTCTGGACCTGACCCGGCGAGGTCGACGCCGAGAGGCCGTCCCCGGGGACGATCGTCTCGCTGTCTTTCACGTCCACCTTGGGGTGGCCGCTGGTCACGACGGTGACGGTGTCGCCGATGGCGATATCGCCGTTCGCGTCCCCGGTGCCCTCGGCGACGAACCCGAGGGCGTCGTCGGTCGCCGCGACGGTCGCGAGGATTCCCATACCGGTGCCCGCGGGGTCTCTCTTGACGGCCCAGAGCTCCCGGAGGACGACGGCGGCGATGCCGGTCGTGACGGTGATGTCTTGCTTCGGAACGAGGGTGACTCCGGGCATTATGCACCTCCCTGCTGTGCGTCGAGAGCTTCGAGCGCGGCCATCTCGGCGTCGGTGTCACCGCCGGCGGCCTCGGCCACCTCGGCGATCCCGCGAGCGGCGGTCGGGTCGGTACTGCGGGCGGGTCGGTAGGGAACCTTCGACTTGAGCCCCTTGACGGCGACGTCGTCCGTCGCCAGCTCGCCGAAGGCGCCCGGCGAGAATCGCGCCGGTCCGGCGGCGGCCTCGAGCTTCACGACGAGGGCCTCGGCCTCATCGGTCTTGCCGACCGATCGCATCGTGGCGACGGCGTCGACCTGGGCCTCGACGAGGTCGGCAGGAACGCCTTTGCAGGCCGCGATCCGGGCGGTGAGCGCGGCGCGGTCGGATGCCTCGGCGCGAGTCGTGAGAGTCCCGACGGCGGCGGTGAGCGTGTCGACAGCGGCGAGGGCGGCGGTGAGCCGCGGATCTTCGGCGGGCGGCGGCTTGGGCGGTTCCACTGGCGGATCCGCCGGGGTGGACGCTCCGAAGAACAGCTTCACGCGTTCGAGGACCGTCCGATCCTCAGGGGTGAGCGCGGCGGCCTGGTCATCGCCGGGCGGTGGGTCGGTCGGCGGAAGTGCGCCGGATTCGGGCTTGGCCATGTCCTGGGCCTCCTGGTCAAGGGACGCGAGAAACGCGTCCATGGTCGGGTAGACACCGTCTAGAAGACCGGTGTCGACTGCCTCCTGGCCGACAAACGTTCGGCCGGAGAAGATTTCGGTGATTTTGGCGTCGTCGAGCCCTCTCGACTCTTTGGCGAATCGCTTTGACGCGTCCGCGAGCCGCGAGAGGCGCCCTCGAATGTCCTTCTTGACGCGTGCGGTCAGCTCGCCGTTGGACTCGTCCGCCTTGAGCCCGGACTCGGAGAAGAACCGCAGGCCGTCGTCCTCGAGCTTTTCCCGGAATCCGATCCGCCAGTTGACGGACCCCACGTGCGCGCCGGGGTGCCCGGCGACGTGGTCGGCCACGAACGACAGCATGGCAATCCCGCTATAGGCGTCCCCCGTGACGTAGGCCGCGGTCGGCGTCGAGGCGGCCTCTATCACGCCCATCGTCTCGAAGACGCGGGATCCGTTGACGCCGAAGCCGTCCAGGTCGAGGACGATCAGGTCGACCTCCGGGTCTACGTCGGCACCCCGAACGGCGGCCTCGAGCTCGCGTAGGCTGCCGACGTCTCCGGGGGCGTCGAAGAAGGAGAAGACGTCGTCATCGCTTCCGAGAACCCCGCGGACGCGAATCCTGGCCACGGATCCGGACAGCGAAGAACGGACCTCGCCCCTGTAGTCGTCGGCGCCAGGGAAGATCGCGAGAGGCAGAAGGTGGGCGGCGTTCCTGCTCATGTCGTCTTGTTTACCACAGCACCATCGTGGTATACAAGCCCTATGGCGTACATATCTACGAAAACAGGCCGCGCCTCGACGATCGGACCGCATTCCGCGGCCCCTCCAGGTGGCTTGGCGGCGCTTCGGCGGAGCTCAGCGGCCGAATCTGCGACCCGCGAGCGCGGCGGGATCACGACCCACACCGGAGAAGCACCATGCCTGAGAACGTAGCCCGATGGAACGAGCCAGCCGACCTCGCAACCCGCCACGGCGCCGGATTCAGCGGCGGCCAGGACGTCTACGACTCCCCGGACCCCGTCCTCCGCAACCTCGCCGGGTGCCCCACCGTCAAGGTCTACTACCACCTCCGGGAGCTTTTCCCGTCCGCCCATGGCGCCTTCCTGCAGCGGCGAACCGTGCTCCTGGGCAAGGGGTGGCACGTCGTCGCCGGCGAAGGTCCGGGCGGCGAGCGCAACGCGGAAATCTTCCGCGCGATCCTCGGCGGTGTCGACTCGTTCGAAACCTACCTCGAGGAGCTGCACGAGACCCTGTGGAACGGTTACGGGGTCGGAGTTGTGACGTCGATTCAAGACCTCTCGGCCGCCGGGAGAACCTTCCAGTCGCCATGGTTCCTACGCCAAAAGCCACCGCACCACTTTTCCTTTACAGTCGACCGCCGATTGGCGTGGACAGAGTCTCAATACGGCGGGTTTTCTCCGGAGAGTGTTTATAACACAAACCCGGAACTACCGAACGCAAACGGCGACCTTTTCCGCTTCCTCGTTTCGTCCGTCGGGACGGATGACCCCTATGGGCTAGGCATTGCGCGATTTATCTATCAAGTTTGGAGAATGTGGCGCGGCAGTATGAAAGACGCCGCAACTGGCCTCAATAGAGCCCTTGGGACTCTTTTCATTGAAGACCGCGGCGGCGGCGGATCGCCCGCCGGAAAGGCGGGATATACCGAAGGCGAAGCGGCGACCATAAGCGCGTCACTCATGGCCACAAAACAAGCCTATGAGGCAACGGGCATCTTGCAATTCCCGCCCGGAATCACCGGCAAGCTCGTCGAGGCGTCAAGCTTCGTCGGCCAAGCCGTCGAGTTCCTCCGGTACCTCGACGAGCTGGCGACCCGCGTCGTCCTCTCCGTCGCCCTCACGACGACCCTCGACGGCGAGGGAAGCCGCGCCGCGGCGCAAGTGCAGCTCGGCCCGATGATCGGCCTGTGCCGCGCCGACGGGCGCAAGATGCAGGAGTGGATCGAGACCTACTTCTACCGGTGGGTCGAGCTGGCCATCGGCTCGCAGATGCGCGAGGACGAGAAGCCGTGCTTCCGGTTCATGCTGGCCGACGCGACGGACAAGGAGCTGCTCGCCGTCCTGATCAAGGCCGGAATCCCGATCGCCGCCGAGCCGCTCGCCCGTGAGGCCGGGGTCACGCTGGCGACCGACGATCCGGAGGAGCTGATCATCTCCGGCGGCGCCCCCGCCCCCGTCCCGCCGGAGGCCGACGAGCCCGCGGACGAGAAGCCGGAGATCGAGGAGGGCGACGAGCCGGAGGAGGACTGACCGGCGTCAGTCCTCGCTCCATGCTGGCCATCTTCTTACCCCGTTGCGGAGGATCATGGCGCCGTCCGGGAATGGCGTCGCCTCGTCGAGTGGACGCAGGGCAGGGTCCACCGACTCGTCAAGGGGAACTGCGGCCATGTCCAGGCACGCAGAGCAGACGTAGAGGTCGAAGTGTTTGACGTCGATTTCACCCTCCCGCCTGTGGAAGACGATCCCCCGGAGGCTGTAGGTGTGCTCGTGTTCTTCGCCTCTCATGGCGTCCTCACGTAGACCACCACCTGCCGGGTGGACGCCTCGATCCAGGCCAGGGAGACCGACCGACGGCGGGTGTCGATCGGCGCGTCCGCGTTGCGACCCGCGAACTTGGCGGCCTTCCAGCGGTCGTAGGGGTAGGTGATCCGACACGCCTGGACGTCGGCGAGCCCGACACCCTCCTCGGAGAGGAAGCACGCGAGGCGCCACAGGGCGACGTCGACCGCGCGCGTGCCGACATGCTCTCCGGGCTCCAGGATGCGATGGAGCGCGTCAAGGAGCCAGGACGCAAGCTCCGGCGGCGTCGGGCCCGACGACTCCGCGGTCGACACCGGCTCGTCGCCGGCGGCCTCGCGCGCCAGGGCCAGCGCGGCGGAGAGGGCCTCGGCGGCGGCCTGAGCTTTCGCGGGGAGAAGCTCCCAGGCCGCGGTCACGCCCGCCGCGGCGTGGAGGAGCTCAACGGCGCCGGCGGCGTCAGGCATCGCCTTCCCCCTCGTCGTCGTCGTTCTCGCGCTGGTCGAATTCGGCGGCCTCGATTCGCGCGCTCGCGGCGTCGAGCCCGGCGGCGGCGTCGGGGAACTTGGCGCGGACCCTCTCGGCGTCCAGCGACCGCAGGCCGGCGGCGCGGACCCTCTCGACCTCCTCGGTCGCCGAGCCGTCCGGCACCGTCGGCGCGGCGGACTCGCCGGTGCGGACGATCTCCAGGAGCTTCTCCGACGTCACGCGCCGCGCGTCGGCCCTGGCGGTCGCCGTTTCGCCGCCGAGGTCGAGGGCCTCGCGCAGCACGTCCGCGGGAATCTCCAGCGCCCTGTCGACCTGCGCCTGCCGTCGGAAATCCGCCGCGAGGTCGGTGACCTCGGAGAGGAACTGCGGAAACAAGCGCTCGGCGCCGACGAGCGCGCCGTCGTCGAGCGTCAGCACCACGCCGACCGCCGACTTCTCGAGCAGGTCGAAGAGGAAGTCCGCGCCGTACTCGCGCCACTTCTCGCCCTCCGGCGTTTCGGACTTGAGCCAGTCGACGGCGCGATCTGACGGGTAGATCTTGATGACGGGTCGCTTCTCAGGCATCTTGCTCTCCTGGTTCGCGCGCCGTTCATCCGGAGCGCGGCCCCATGATAGCGCATCCACCTCCACAGGTCAAGCCCCTTGACATTGAAGGGCAGGAGCGCTATCATGTTCCCGATGCGACGATTACCGAACCGACACGAGAGGAGGACGCCATGCGAGCCAGGGCCGCGGAGGCACGCCGACAGTGGGATGCCAGGAGCCGCCGCGCCCGCCGGTGAGAGCCGGGCTCTACGCCTACGCCCACAACCCCGACCCGGCCGGCGGCAAGCCTCGATCGATTCGCCGCCGGCCTTTCGCCTTGAACATGAACCACGAAGGAGAACCAGATGCACACCCCCGACGAGATCACCGTCCCGACCGTGGGCACCGACGCGCGGCCGTACTACCTGAGCGAGGAATACAGAGACAGCGTCGGCGCCTACGTGGTCATCGCCAGGAAGCTCGGCGACGAGGAGTCCGCGAGGATGATCGCCGTCGAGAGCGACGGCCGCCCGGATGCCCTCCGGCAAGCCTGGGAGGTCTGCACCCTCTTGAACGACGCACACGAGCGCGAGGCAGGCGGCGAGCCGGAGCGCGTCACCCTGGACGTGGACACCATTCGGCGGGACATGGCGACGCGCAGCCTGCGCCCGTTCCCCGACCTCCCGGAGGCCGAGCAGGCGGCCTACCTGCGCGGCATGCTCGCCGCGGCCGACATCGCCGACCAGTCGGGGGCGGCGCAGTGCTCGGACGTGATCCGGTCCACGGCGGCGCACCGCCAGGCCGGCGTGGCGCGGACGAAGGCGGCGACCTCCGAAGGCGGCGAGTCGTGACGCGGGCGGAGGCAGTCGCCGCGGTCGCCATCGCGGTGCTCTTTCTCGTCGTGGTCCTGATCTTCGTCGGCGAGCAGATGCAGGCCCATCAGGCCCTCGCGGCGGAGCGGGAGATGCGCATCGACGCCGAGGAACTCGTCCTTGCCCTGATGGCCCGGGCGGACGAGGAAGCGGCGGAGAGGGCCGAGGAGGTCGGCGCCTGCACCGCCAACGTCGGCGACCTCCTGGGCCGCCTGGAGCGATGCGGCCTCGCGTCGGCCCGCTGGGCAGGTCTCGTCGACACCGTCACCGAGGAGTCGCGCCAGGAGCGGGCTGCGCGCCATCAGATCCTGTGGCACCTCGGGTGGTGCAAGCGGGACCGCGCGGCGGCGCAGTGCGCCCTCGGCGGCGAGCCGGCCTGTGAGCCAGTCGCGATCGGCTGGGGAGGTTCGCCGTGATCGCCGCCACCGTCGAGGTCTTGATCGAGCTTTCCGATGAGGAGGCCATGGAGATCTGCCCACCCGGCCGAGGTGACGTCTACTTCCCGGGGCGAGCACGCCTGCCTCCGGGGGACGTCGCGGGGCTCATCGCGCGGAACGTCGTAAAGCGCGCCAGGTTCAGGCGGGAAGCGACCGACGAGGAGACCGAGGCGCGCCGCGACGCGAACGCCTTCGACGGGGGGGCCTGGTGAAATACAGCCAGGCGAAGAAGGCGTCGCCCGTGAGCGCGCCAAGTCTCCCTGTCGGCTGGGCCGACGGCTTGCGGTGCCTGTCGATCCACCGCCCCTGGCCGGCGGCGATCCTGGAGCGCGGGAAGCGATTCGAGAACCGCCGCCGCGGTGCCGTCGAATGGCTGGCCAGATTCCGGCGTCCGATCGTCGGGGCCTACCTCGGAATCTACGCCACGAAGAGCGTCGACACGAGTCCGTGGGCGATGGAAGTCCATCCGGTCGGGGACGTGGGCGTCGTCGGGGTCGCCAAAGTGGAGAGGCTCGCAAGTCGATGGGGAGACGACTGCCGATGCGCCTACCGGACAGGGCCTTGCGGCGTCATCCTGTCGAACGTCTGGCGACTCGTCGAACCCGTCCAGCCGACGGACTTCGGGATGCGAGGGTGTCAGCTCCAGGGACTCTGGAGTCCGCCGGAGGACATGCGAGTCGCCATCGCGGACGCGCCGAAGTCCTACTGCGGCGGCTTGCTACCGCCCGTGCGCCATGGTAGAACGGGAGTATGAACACCTCACAGCGCGTCGTCGTCTCCCGCCCCGTGACGTCCTCCGTCGCCCTCCCTCGGGGCGTCGGAGTGGTCCGGGGCTCCGCCGTCGGCCGCGTCGACCTGGCCGCTCCGGGCGTCACGGCGATCCTCGGCGTCACCATGGACGAGACGGGCCCCGACGAGCCGAACCGGATCGGCGAGCCGGGGTCTATCGTCGCGTGCCTGCGAGATCCGGCTTTCACCGACCCGGTCGCCGCCGGCGACGGGCTGGCCGTCGGAGATGGCGGCGCCTTCGCCGCGGCGACGAACGGGGATCTCGTCGTCGCCGTCGAAGAGCCGGACGACGGTACCGGTCTCATAATGGGCCAACCCTTGCCTATCGCCGCCGCGGTCGCAGGTGGTCCACAGGCCCTCGGCCTGGCGCGCCACACCGTGACGGCCGCCGAAGCGACGGCGGACTCTGTGGAGATCGACATATCGTTTACCCCGGACTTCTTTAGCACCCAACTCTACCGACCGGTCGGCGGAGGAGTATGGGATTACGAACCCAACTGGTCGCGGTCCGTTGAAATCATCGCTGGACCGAAGGCCAGGGTCAACTCGTCTCCGCCCAACGTGGCCGAAGAGGACGACGTCATCATGTTTTCCTACGCGATCCCGGCGGCGTAGCCTACGCCGTGAACCCGCCGCCCTGAAGCGGTCGGTGATCGACCACCGTCGTGATCTCGGTCCCGTCGGTCACCACCCGATAGATCCGCATCGGCCGACCCGTCGGAACGTCGGTCGACGCCTCAGTCGTGATGCTTCCGTCTCTGAGGACGTAGACGTCGATGGCGGAGTTGATCGGCTGCGCCCCGAGGTCGGTAGCGGTGTCGGACCGCGTCGCTCTGCCGTCCACGTAGGCGTCACCCGGGCCGATGGACAGGTTCAGGCCGGAGACGATGGCCTCGAAGTAGTACGGGTCCGCGCTCGCGGGCGCCTCGATCGTCACCGCCCCGGCGTCGTCCACGGTGACCCACGCGTGGACCTGGTCTCCGGCGGGAACCGCTGGCCGGTCGGTGTCGTCGAGCGGCGCGGTGGCCTTGATGCCCTTCGTCTGCCGCAGGCCGGTCGCGGCGGAGCGGGTCAAGAGGAGGATGTAGGCCTCTCCGGCCGCGAGCGCGTCCCCGTTCCCGTCGGTCGCCGGCACCGGGTAGTCGTCGTCGGCGACCTGCTCGAAGACGGCGCGGCCCTGATGCAGCCAGGTCGTCCGCGGGACGTCGAGCTCGAAGGCCAGCGCACCGGGGTCGATCGCGCCCCCGTCGATGACGTGATAGACCGTCGAGTCGTCGCGCCCGGTCGGAATCACGTTCGCGACGTGCGAGGCCGGAATGGCGCCGGAGCGCGACTCGTCGATCTGCCAGGAGATCTGCGTATCCTGGAGCTTCACCGTCGCCGGCAGGTTGATCCGGAACTCGACCTCGACGTAGGCCCCGCCGATCGGGCCCGGAATCACCGGCAGCTCCAGGCGTTCCCCGCCGCCCTGGTGCAGCCAGTCGGTCACGGCCCATTCGACGTCATCGGTGCCCCCGACGATGCGCGACTGAGCCGCTCCGGCGAGCAGGAGGGCCGTCTGATCGGCCTTGAAGTCGACACCGGACGCGGTAAGCCGCGCCTCGGCCGTGAAGGCCGCGCCGTAGATCGAGTCGACGACGCCGACGCCTGAGAGGTTGTTCCACACGCGGCGGGTCACCGCGGCGGACGGCACGCCGGACTGGACGGTCCCGAAGTCCATCGTCGACTGCGGGACGTCGAGATCGTCGGTGATTTCACGGATGGCGGCTGGCATGGCGTCCTCCTGCTGTGGCGCGCGGTGCGTCCTCGGTGACGATCGGCCGGCTGGCTGTCCCGGCGGCGCGCGCGAAGGCTTCTCGGTCTTCGCAGTCGACCAGGGAATGCTCCGCCGGCGAACTGTAATGCTCCACGGTCTTTGCGTGGCAGGACTTCAGGGCCATCACGAAGCGACGGCGCCCGGCTATGGAGTCGTCGGGGTAGGCGATGAATCTCGACACGGCGTCCTCCTGTGGTAAGATGGGCGGACCGTCGCGACGAGTGCGTCGCCGCTCCGGCCACAATGACGACCGCGAGGAGGTCCCCATGCCCGACAAGAACCCTACCACAATCGACGAGCGCATCCGGAAGCTGGACGCGGTCCAGGCCGTCCTCGACTACAGAGAGAGCCGCCGCGGCTTTCTTTGTGGAGTCCACGCAGCGGCGGAAGCAATCTCACGGATGGCCGGAGACAATTTCCGGAGCGGTAACGACAGGGAAGCGCGCGCGCTCCGCCACCTGAGCGATGAGATCTTGACGTGCCCGGAAGTCTCCTTCTCGCCCGCCGACCTGGACGCCGAGGATTCCGCCTTCGCCACTCGGCGCGAATTCACGAACACCGGGTGCGCCATCGGCGCGTGGATCACCGACGAGACCGAGGGGAAGGCGGTCGCCGCCGGACTGTGGCCCGGCCCGGAGAAGGCGGACGAGTCCAATGGAAGCACCGGCACGTCGCGGAAGCTCGAGGTGATCGCCTGCGCGGCTGATGCGGCGGCGCAGGGCTTGCGGGAGGTAGACGACCTCGCCGAGGAGGTGAAGCGTGGCTGAGAAGCCGATCCACATGGCCGACAAGGTGGCACCCTGCGGCGATGTGTCCGCGAAGTGCTACAAGAGGCCCAGGGCAATTGACCTGAGAAAAGCTTCCTGGGCGCTCGAGTGGAAGCGCGTCACGTGTCCGAAGTGCCTGAAGCTCCGTCCAGACGATGCGAAGACGGTCCGGGACGACTGGTCGCCTCCCCTTCCGGCCGCCTGCAAGGAATGCGGCGAGGCTCTCTACCTGTCGGCCTACCGTGACCTCGACGAGTGGTCCTTGACGCACACCTGTGAGGACGGATGCGACCCCGACGACGTGCCGTGGCCGTTCGTCAAGGACAAGGCCAACAAGGCCGACCTCGAGGCCTGCGGGTTCAAGGTCGAATAGCTCCCGGTCGGATTCCCCGGCCAGCCGACCCCGCCCTTCGTGAATCAGGGCGGGGTCGGTCGTTTCTGGCGCAAAAAGACCGGGCGGTCGCCAATGGCAAACGACCGCCCGGGACCACGGGAGAAGGCCCTACAGCTTGGCGATGCCGTACGGGGTGTCGGAGTCGACGAGCTGGACACGCTCGAGCTCGGTGCCGAACGCGTTGAACCGGATCGCCTCCTCGTCCTCGTTGACACCCCAGACGGTGTCAAGGTCCGGCAGGACGACGAAGTCGACCAGCTCCTCCCCCCCGGCCCACGCGACGGGCGCAGCCGTCAGGTCGGAGGTCGGGTTGACGTAGACGGCCAGGTCGATCCCAACGTCCTCCTCGAGCGAGGGGACCTCGCGTTGCACGATCGTCCGCCCACCGGAGGCGAACCACCCCGAGCGGAAGTAGGCGTCGGGGTCGAACCCCGGAGAGAAGTCGCCCAGGACGGTCTTGTCGGTCGTCACGCCGTCGTAGCCCAGGTAGACGCGCCACCACCTCGTGATCCCCGCGACGCGCGACTTGACCCACAGGAGGACGCCCAGGCCGGTCGGCTCGGTGCCTACCTCGATGTCGGCCTCCTGGAAGAAGACCGAGGCCCCGTGCGACACGAGGTTGACCTCGTTCACCATCTCGACGGATCCGGGGTCGAGGTCCGGGTCGGCCTTCCATAGTCGGATCGGGTAGGGGTCCGGCGCGGCGTCCGGAAGCACCTCACACCAGTACACCTTCCCGTCGTCCGGACGGTAGATCGGCGAGCTTGGCACCCGGCCGCCTCCCGCGGTGTACTCGGAGAAGGTGCCGGACTTGAAGTCCATCGTCTGGATCTTGTTTTCGGCCTTCGCCATACGCGAGCCGGCAGGCAGGCCACCGACCGCGGCCGGGAACGAGCGGCCCAGGAAGTCGACGAGGATCCGCGGTCCGACGGGGTCCTCAATGATGGATCCGTCGGCGCGGAACTGCTCGGCCTTCTGGCCGCTGCCGGTCAACGTGTAGAGGTAGAACGCGGCATCGACCGCGCCGACGCGCTGGAGCTGAAACGGTCCGGCCATCACGGATTCCCCCATAGAGCGGCAAGGACGATGCCCAGGAGCGCGAGGACGACCAGTGCGGAAAGGGCGGCGATGCGCTCGAGGCGCACCACGCGGGCCGCGACGTCGAGCAGCGCGTCGGCCATCTCCTCCGGGTCGGTGACGTCGAAGGCGGCCACGCCGGTGCTGCGCCGCCAGTGATCGAGACGCTCTCGGATACGCATCAGCCGCTCCATTCCCCGACGTCGCCGCAGTCCTGGCACGTGAGGGTCCCCTCGGGGAATGCCTCGCCGCCGCAACGGCACCGCCAGCCCTCGCAGTCGCGGGAGAACTGCGTTCCGATCGTCGACTTCCCGGCGGGCTCTTCGCTCGCGATCCCGCGGATATCCCACCAGGTAGGCGCCTCGGCCGCGTCCTCCGGGCCGATGGCCTGCCACGCCCCGTCGCGGTACTCGACGAGCCAGCGGTACAGCTCGTCACCGGCGGGACCGGTCACGAGTTCGTAATTCGGGATCTTCGAGGCCCAGGCCCTGCCCGGCACCTTGTCGATCCCGTGAATGCTCAGAAAGACGACGACCAGGAAGCCCACTTCGGAGGCGGACCATCTCCCGACCGCGTACGTGATCGCCGCGTCGATCTCGGGGCCGACGACTTCCGGCCGGCCGTCGTCCTGGCGACGGACGAAGAACGACACGCCGCGCTCGTCGCGGAATTCGATCAGCGCGGGAGTGCTCACGGCTCGTCCCCTTCGCCGTCCTGGTAGCTCATCGCCTCCAGGCGGCTGATCAGGGAGCTGACAACGCGCGCACCGACCGAGCCGGCGGCCAGCCCGGCGCGGCCTGCCGCGAGGACTTGAAGGCATTCGTGAAGCATCTGCTGTCGGCCAACCTCGACCAACTCGCCCGCATCGGCCGGCTCCTCGACCGCGCCGAGAAGGGTGACGGCCGCCCCGATGAGCGCCTCGGCGTCATTCAGGAGCTTGACGATGGCGCCTTCTTCGGCCAAGGCGTCCAGGGCCTCCTCGTCGTGCTCGTCGCTCCCCTCGTCGAAGGCTCGCTTGACGGCTTGATGGATCCGCGCGAAGTTGACGGGCTCGCCGCGACTCTCGGCGTCCGCGATGGCGTCGACGATGTAGTCGGCCACCGCGTCGATGACCACGGCGCCCTCCTCGACGAGACCTCTCGTCGTCTGGCCACCCGTCCGCGCGCGAGTCGAAAGGCTCGTGAGCTTTTCGCTGATGGCTTGTTGCGCATCGGACAACGGCTCGGCGGCGGCGGGCATCCGCAGACAAGCCGCCATGGAGTTGCGCAAGCCCGCGACCTCCGAGACGTCGTCATACCTCCCGGAGCGCAGGGCGAAGACGAGGTCGCGAGCGACGTCATGCAGGCCGGCTCGGTCGAATTGTAAGCCGCGAGCGCTTTGAAGCTCCATGACTGCCTCGAGGCCGAGGCAGATGACGGTGGCGTGGTCCGCGTCGATCGCGACGCTCGGGTTCGCGTCGTCCACTAAGGTGGCGAGAATCTCGTCTATCGGCGATGCGCGGCCAGCCGGCTCGGTGATCCTCAGTAGCGCGCCGACGCGTCCGATCCGCGCCGGCGGACCGCTATCGTACCGCCCGCGGATCTGCGAGGCCAGGGCCTCCCATCTCTCCTCTTGCGTGTCGCCAAGACTTGCGACATCTTCCGGCGCCATCTTTTCCAGCATGTCGCCGAGAGATATGAGCCGGGTCCATCTCCCTGCTTTCGCGGACTCGACGGACCCTCTGTCGATTGTGCTCATCGGGTCACCTCGATTAGGCGGCCGACGGCGCAGGAGATGAGATCCTCCGGCTTGACGGTGTCCGCGTCACCGAGGGGTCTCCAGCGGGCTTCGCCCATCGCGTCGGAGCCGAAGCGCTCGAATGCGAGTCGACACATGAGACTGCGCGCGATAGATGGGTGTGAGTGGTACCCCCACGCGACGATCCGGTAAACGTTGCGCTCGTCGCCATCTGGTGACCCGCGGTATATCTCTTTCGGTACCTTGCCTTCGTCGGTGTCCAGGATCCCGACGTCGCCGTCGAAAAGAATGTCTCTGTACGCCCAGTCGGTCATGCTACTCTGATTTGGCATCGTTCGATCCTCCAATGATCGGTCGGTGTAGAGGTCGGCCCGCTCCGTCGCGGTCCGGCCTTTCGTACTCTACCACAGGTTCACGTGATGGCGAAAAAGATCGCCCGCCCCACGTAGGCTCCGCCCTCGACGACGACATCCCCGCGGATCGCCTGCATCCCTGGGCCGATGTCGGGGTCCGCGGCCTGCGGGTCGGCGACCCACACCAGGCCCTCGACGAGCACCTCGTCGTCGATCTGCTCGGGGTTGTCGCCACTCACCGCGGTGATCACCGACAAGGGGTCCTCGCGGAGCCCGGTGCCGACGAAGAGCGTCTCTGTCGTCAGGCCGGCGGGCGCCACGTCGGGGATCGCGCCGGCCAGAGCCACGGGGTCGCCGGCGGAGCTCCGCCGCGTTCCCGGGAAGACGGCCGCGCCGCCGATCGCCGGGGGCTGGTCGGGGAGGACTTGCACGACGCCGGCGAGCCGTCGGCCCCTGCTGTCCTGCGGGCGCACCGTGACGACCTTCTCGCCCGGGCCGACGGTGACGACGCCGGCGGCGGTGAGCGGGTCGGAGCATTCCGAGTCGGCCAGAACCGTCCGGTTCCCGCGGGCGCCGAGGACGGTCGATCGGAACGCCTCGCGGCGCATGCCCGCCTCGTTCTCGAGCTGGCCTCGGAGGGTGGCGTTCCTTTGGCTCATAGCGCCTTCCTGAACTTCCCGCACGTCTCGGCCATGGACAAAGCTTCTCGGAAATCTCTCGCAGAGCGGACCACCTTCGCGCCTCCCTTTGCGAGCGTACTCTCCGCCGAAACGATCCAGACGTCTCCGTCGCATCCCACTCGGACGCCATCTCCGGGCGTCAAATCGCTGTATCCGACGTCTCCGCCGGAGAAGTCGAACTCCCGGCAATCCCAGCAAAACTTGGCACCTCCGGTGACGCGCGGTGCCGGAGGAGTCGGAGGCTTGGCAGTCGCCGGAGGTCTCGCCGGTTGCTTTCTCGCGCCCATCATGACTCCACCGCCCCTCGTCGTTCGCGGGCCGCGCGAGAAAATGCCTGCTCGCCTGCTGCTGTAATCTCGACCCGGACGCCTTCCCCGTAAAAGAAGATGTCATCCTGAGTCATCTCGGCGGGACGACTTGGACGGGCCATGCGGACGACGCGGAAAAGGCCGCGAGGATCTTCACCTATTGGGCAAAGCTCCGTCACCTTCGACATGATGAAAGCCTTCTGGCGGTGCAGAATTGACGCCCTCGCGTCGCGCGCGATACGGGATAACCGATCTTCTCTACGCTCTATCATCGCATTACCCCCTCGGGTCAAGTTTGAAAACGATCTCCCCGCGCAGGACGGCCGCGCAGAAAAGCATGGCGATCCAGTCGTTGAAGAGCGGCTCCTCTTCGTCGTCGACTTCGTCCAGGTCACCGTTCCATTCGTGATAGAGGCGGAAAGCTCGACGGCGTTCGTCCTCCGACCAGTCGCTCGGCCAATCCCAATCGTTGCAAATTCGATTCGAAAATGCTTCGGACGCTGTATCAAGTAGACTTGCGGCAACGGAGAGCACTTTTTCTCTCATACTACCCCCTCGGGTCAAGTTTGAAAACGACTCGCATCAGCACGAGACCGGGGCCGGACCGCGCCGACCTGGCATCCTTCGAGCCGTCGAGCTTGTAGATCCACGCGCGGCGCTGGCCCAGCTCGGCGTCCGGCAAGTCTATCACGACGGGATGGCCGACTCGGAGCCGCGGGTCGATCAGAATCGTGCCCTGAAGCGTCGGCGCGTGGTCCTGTAGACACTCGGTCTCGGCGCGCTCAAGGGCGGCCTGGTCGCTCTCGATGTACGGGTGATCGATGATCTCCGGTGCCTGGCCTAGGAAGGTACCGGTCCCGCAGAAGTGCTCGCCGGAGACGGTTCGATTGGACGCCGAGCGCGCGTCGTCCGGATCGCAGTAGCCGCGCCGCGGCAGGTAGGTGTTCTCGAAGCGGACCTCTCGACCGTTCTCGACGAGCCGCTCGGTGACGTCGAGCTCGGCGGTGATCGATGTATGGGACCGCGCGCTCGTCGCGGCGAACGACTCGGTGACCGTCGTATCGCGGACGCCGCGCTCCATGACCTCGGAGGCCGCGCCTTCGTCGTCGAAGACGTAGGGCTTCTTCTTGTCGCGTGCGAACTTCAGGACGGATTGATCCGTGTCGGTGAGGTACCCGTCGTCGTCACCGGCGAAGACCTTGCGGTCGACGGAGTAGTAGTCGTGGACCCTCTGTCTGGTATCCCGGAAGACCTGAACGTCCGTCGGCGCGTACGGCGGGTCTGACGGGCCGACAAAGTACGCCTCGGCGCCGTAGAAGACCCCGACCCCGGAGGCCGTGAGCTTCACGTCGTTGAGCGCGTAGTCGCCATCCTCGAAGACGGCCTCTCGGAGGTTGTACCAAAGAGAGGTCTTGACGACCTCGAGCATCAGGTCCCCGGGTCGCTTGGCGGTCAAGAGAGAGCCGCCAGTATCCTTCCCGATCAAGATCCTTTGCGCGGGCGTCAGGCCGGAAGTCGACGGGATCGAGCCGTAGTAAGATTGATGGACCACTCGTGACGTCTCGATGAACCGGAAAGCCGGCCACTCGAAAGAGGTCGTCTCGTCGTCCTTGACGGCGTCGGGATCGTAGACGTACGTCGAGACGTAGCCCTGTGGATCTGGAACGCCACTCGTTGCGAGCTGGCGATACCGCGCCGACTCCGGGGCATACCACCCTTCGGTGATCACTTCTTTGATGACGTCGCAACCCTGGGCGCTGGTCGTCCGCGTCGTGATCCGCGAGACGAGAGCGCGACGTGGCGTCGTGTCCACCGAGAGAGCGACCAGGCTGCCGGAGGAGGGCTTCTCCGATCCAGCCTGGGCAAAGTACGCCTGGGGGATGACGAAAAAGTCGTCCCACGTCTCGACGATGGCCTCGGTCGTCACGGCACCGTCACCGCCGTCCGGCAGCTCGGAGACGGATCCGGTCACGATGTAGTGCGTCGGCACGTCGCCGTCGGTCTCGAGCGCCCCCGTCTCCCCGAGGAGGAAGTCGGCCGCGGTGAACGTCCGGACCGGCGTCGAGGTCGGCGACGGGACGAGCGGGACGGCCTCGACGCGGGGCACCTCGGCCTGTGACCACCTGAGCCACCGCCCGGCGCCGTCGGCGGCGCGGACTGCCTCCGGCCAGCCGGCCACGCAGTGGAGCTCGACGGGGTTGACCAGCGGCTCGCCGAACGGCCCAGGGAGCTGCGCCGATAATAGGCCTATTCTCGAGAGGATCTCGCCGACGAGCTCGCCGTGGTTCAGGCCGTGCCCGGGTGGTAGGTTCAGGCTCACGAGGACGCGGTCGGTGCGCCCCCACGCGCCGACACCGGAGAGCTGCAGGACGCGCTCCGCGCCGATGACGGGCCGCGACGAGCTCGTCGCCAAGCCGTTCCCCACGACGATGAAGTCGGTCGTAGCCCCGAGGTGGGTCTCGATCCCGGCGACGATGTCGACCGCGCCGATCCCCGGCGGCGGCGCCCCGCCAAAGGCCTGCTCTGTCAGGACCGGGCCAGAAATCCACGCGCCGAGCTCGTCCACGACCTGCGCCGCGACTTCGAGTCGCCAGGCGAGGCCGGCCTGATCCTCCTCCCAGCTCCACGCGACGACGTCGTCGGCGGTGAGGTTGATTCCGCCAATCGGTCCCTGTGCAAAGGCCTCGGTGTGGACGATCTGGGTAGACGTCGAGGGCGCCAGGGCCTCTGCCAGGTCGCCGGACGGGTCTACGGTCGTCGAGAGGGGGCCAAGCTCTGCCGTCGTGACCCGCGAGAGGATCCCCGGCCGGTACTCCGCCGGCGGAAGCGGGGAGACGGTGGCGAATATCTCGGCGGTGATTCCCATGGGTTGAATCTACGCCCTGCGGGCGCCTCCGTCAAGGCGAGGGCCACCGGTGACAGCCGGTGACCCCCGAGAAAGCCGGACAGGGGCAACAACGGACGCCACGCTACCAGCCGGCAGGAAGCCGGTCAAGTCGGCCCCGAAGAGGGAAGCCGACGAGTTACGATCTCGTCGGCCTCCCGGGAGAGTCACGAAGCGACTACCCCGCCATCTTGCGCTGGATCCACGGCGGGGTCAAGTCGCCAGGCCCACGAAGGTCTACTCCTTCAGGGTCGGGTCAACATCTCCACCCCGTAGATCGCTAGGCAGAAACGGCTCACCCGAGGATTCGTCTCGGCCCTTCCCGAGCCGGTGCATCTCGCGGTCGAGCTCCTTGCGGGCATTCGCCTTCTCGGCCCGTGCGGCCAGCATTTCAAGCGTCTCTTCGTTCTTGTCGTGCATGTCTTCTCCTTCTGGTTCTGTTTCTTCTAACACTTGCGGCGTCAAGATTGTTGGACGGCTCCGCCTCCGTCAAGGCCGGCGAGCCGTCCGCGCCAGGTCGACGAGCCAGCGCGCGAAGGCCTCCGGCGACCTCTTGCGCGCCTCGGCGCTCATCAAGTCCATAGAGCACCGCGGGTATGCCTTCTCGCTCGAGCGCCGCTGTCGGAGCGAGAGCCGCTTGGCGGGCGCCGGCTCGCGGCGCATCGGCAGGACGATCCGCGCCGGGTCGACGCCGACGAAGTAGCACCAGGTCCGCTTCTCGGCGAGGTGGCCGAAGTCGACCTGTCGGAGCTCGATCGTGAAACCTCCGAAGGTGTCCCGCGGCGCGAGCATTGGCGACGTGCCGTAGGCCAACGGGTACGGCAGGGACATCTTCTCCCAGAGGAGGGACCGCTTCGGGTGCTCGAGCACTCCGCCCCACTTGCGGACCTGGAGCACGGCGGCGGGCGCGAGGTGGGGCCCCTGGGTCAAGGACATCTTTGTCCGGTGCTTGACAGCCCGCGAGTGGGGACCGCAGGGCGCGTGGACGACGACCGGGTGCGGACCGCGGTACAGCAGCGCGTCCCGGCTCTCCGGCCATAGGTCGACGCCTTCTATCAGGCGGTACGGGCTCGACTTCGCGAGCACGTACAGCGCGGCCACGTCCATTAGAAAAGCCCCCGCTGGCCCATCGGCTCGAAGTTGATCGTGACCCACTCCCCGGCCTTCGCCTTCTCCGGACACTTCGCCCGCTTGCGCCAGGTGTTCTGCGCGCCGCCCATCGTCCTGTGCAGCTCGACGGCGCGCCATGGTGCCCCGCGGTCGACAAGCTCGGCGATCGGCCCCGCCTCGTGTACCAGGACGCGCGCGCCGGCGTCGTGGGCACCGACGGCCAGCTCGACGATGCGGTCCCGCGGGAGGACGTCGCCGTACCCCGTGGTCCCGGCGTAGGGCGGGTCGACGAGCACCAGGTCCCCCGGCTCGACGTCGGGCGCCCAGGCGTTGAGATCGACGAGAAGCGCTCCGCCCATACCGCCGGTGCGGAAGCCCTCGACGCCGCGAGCGACGGCCTCGCACGTGAAGCGGTCGGAGAAGCCCCATTCTGCCGCGGTCTTCGAGATCTTCGCGTACCCCGCGACACCGCGCCACGCTTCGCCCGCCCACGTCACCGGCTTCGCCGAGAAGTTGCCCTTCTGGACGACCAGCCAGCGCGCCATGGCATCGGCCATCTGATGCTTGCGTAGCCGATTCGCCGAGCGCTCCGGATCGCCCTGATACTTCCACGCCGGAATCCTGCCGCCCCCCGCGCGCCATTCCCCGGCCGGGCTTTCCTCGATCGGTAGGCCGGCGTGCACTCCGGCTTGGACGACAGACCACCGCGCGAGCCACTCGACCGGGCTTCCGGGTGTCGGCTCCGTCGACCACGCACGCCACAGCTCCTCACCATCGAGTGGCGCGGCCCGGATCACCTCGGCCACGTCACCGAGCCAGCCCTCGAAGACGGCGGACCACCACAGGACGACCGCCGGGTCGGCGTCGACCATGACGAAACGGCGCGGCACGTCGCCGAGGAGCTCTATCACGCCGTCGGCGTAGGCTCGCTTGCCGCCCATGCGGGAGACGGGCGCGAAGATACCCTTCGGATGCGTCGTGGACGTCGTCATGATCCGCGAGCACGTCGCGTCGAGGCCACAGCAGAGGGACCACGTCGTCGAGGTCGCCGGATCCTCGACGCCGAGGTCGTCAAGCTCTCGGCGGATTTCCCGCAAGCGTACGCCTCGCGGCGCGTCGGCGAGGTCTCCCGCGGCTGATCTCCTCATTACGACGCGCCGGCTTCCCACTCGTCGACCGCGTCGACGAGGTAGGTCCAGTCCTCGGCGATCACGTCGCCGTGGCAGGGATTCGGGGCGCACGAGCAGACGAGGACGGGGTCCGTGAGCCGGCGAATCGCGGCGAGCGCTTGCATGATTCCTGGCCGCGCGGGGCTCCACAGGTTTCTCCACAGGTAACGCCGGTACGCGTCCAGACAGCCGGCCGGATCGGGGAAGTCGCCCGGCTTGTAGGGGTTGCCCAGGGCGGTGCCGTCGATGCGGTCGTAGCCGACGAGCAGGCGAAGCGAGAGCGTCGAAGCGCGGCCGATGTAGACCGCGCCGGGTGGCCACTCGTCGCCGAGGTGGTGGCGGTTCAGGACTTGCATGAGGTAAAAAGGCCCGCCCCGGGCCGGAGATGAGTCCGGGGCGGGGGTGTCACGCGGAAGCCCTCTCGGAGAGCCAGTCGGGACGGTTCGCGGCGATCCAGGCGGCAACGTCGACCTCGACGACCGGGACGGGCGCCGGCTCGCATCTCCAGACCTGGTAGCGGGAGACGACCGCGTTGACGAACCGCTGTGCGGCCTCGATGTCGAGGCATCCCGGATCGGGCAGGTCAACCTCCGGGGAGCCGAACTTGTCGTCGAGCAACTCGGAGAGCCGGTCCAAGACCTCCCCGGCAAAGTCCTTGCGGTTCTTGACGGTCACGACGTCCCGCTCGTGCGCGAAGATCTCCAGGATGTCGTCGTCGTCATCTATGCCGGTCTTCCCGTCGTGCATGTCGAGATGGGACTCGATCGCGTCGTGAGCGTCGGCGTCGAGATCCTCCTGGCCTTCGACGCCCCACCCGTAGAAGCACCACGGCGCGGCGCTCATGTCGACGTTTTCCAGTTTGATTCGTTTTGTCATGACTGGCCTTCCGTAAGCGTGTCGTTCTCGTCGTTCTCGTTGGTCACCGTGATCGAGACGACCTCCGGGTCGTTAACGGCACCGCATTGGTGGCACACGCCGAGGTCTCCGGCGGCTGCGCTGGCCTTCGCCATTGCCTCCTCGGCGGAGTCGGCCTCTATCGCGAGGCAGGCCCATCCCGCCGCGATAGTCCCACATACCCCATAGGTCGCCATTTACGCCTCCAATTCCACGGAAGGGGTTCGGGCGTCTCCGTCCGCCTCGTCGTCCTCCCGATGAGGTCCAAGAAAGACGATCCCTTCGAGGATGTAGTCGCCCTCGACGGAGACTTCGCTCTCCGTCCCGCCGCCGATGCTGGCTCTCCCGCCGACGATCCCGACCGGCGTCGCGTTGGCCTCGGCCTTGCCGCCGAAACTTCTCCGCCCCGTCCGCTCCCGCTCCAGCTTCACGCGCACCGAGACGCGCCCACCCTCCGCGCCTGGCGTTTTCCGCACGATGCCAGCGAAGATGTCCACGAATTCTTCAATTCTCTTGACGGGTATGTCCCTCATCATCGCGCCCTCCGCAGCCTGACGGTCAGATCCCGATACGTCCAACCGATCGTCGTGGGCTCGCGCTCGTTCTCTCCGGTAAAGCTCAGATCGACGAGCAGGCGGTCCTTCTCCTTGAAGACGAGCTTGTCGGCGACGCGGTCGACGTCGACCAGCGTCAAGTTCAGCTCGCCGAGGTGCCAGACCTCCAGCGTAACGCGGTGGTCGCGCATGTCGTAGGCGTATTCGAAGACGTACGTCTCCCCCTCGGTCGGCGCGATGCGTGCCTCCTTCCGAGGCTTTTCCTCTTGCGGCATGCCGATCCCGTGGCGGAGAACCATCTTCCACCTCTCCGGTCCCAGGAGGTTGACGTAGCCGACCATGTCCTTGTTCCCGTTCCTGACCAACCAGAAGACGTTGTGGAAGCCGTCCGTCGGGTCCTGCCACTCGCCCATGTCCACGGTCATCGACAGCTCGACGCCGTCGTAGGGGCCAGCCGGGACCTTCATCTCGTGCCGCTTGACGGGCTCCTCGGCGGTGGGCGTGAAGTCAGGGAGCTCGAAACAGACGTCGGCCTCACAGTCCCCGGGCGGCTCCGGCGGGTCGACGGGCGGCGGCTCCTCGACGGGCTCCAGGGTGAGCTTGCCGCTCATCGCGTAGAGCTTTCCGCCGAGGTCCACGTAGACCACTCCGTCGGTCGTCGCGTCGCGGGGCAGGACGATCTGCTCGCCCGCCGCCGCGAATAGTGCCATGCCTCCGGCGGCGAGCGCCAAGGCAACAAAGAGGATCTCGACGCTTGGGAATCTTCTTTCTGGGTTCGGGATCATGTCTTTTTCCTTTCTACTGTGGCAGCGCGCGCCGCCGTTTACTTGACTCTCACGGTTTCACCGCCGACCACCTGGACACGTTGCCCGTCTCGAAGCCGTCGGCGAAGATGGCAGGGCCTCCGGGAAGATCGAACGCCACCGCCAGGCCCCACCCGAAGCACGGGAAGGGCGGAGAGACGACCATACCCCACCGCCGGGCCGTTGGATCCCACCGCGGCGGGACGGGCGGCGTATACCACCCGTTGGCGCATGGCGAATCAGGAGGGAGCGCTTCCATGTAGAACGGGGCGGAGAAGCGCTCGCCCCAATCCGTCGCGGGGTCCTGCGCGCTCAAGATGAGCGTCGGGCCGTCGATGAAGACGAGCTCCCACGGGCAGTCGGCCTGCCCTGCGCAACCCGCGGAGAAGGCCAGAAGGAGGGAGACGAGGACGGTCATGTTCTTCTCCTCCTCTCTTCAAGTAGGCGTGACGCCGCGACTCGTCGCGGATGGGTTTCAGTTTCGTCCTCTTTCATCCTCTCGAGGACCGTGGACGGCCAATACTTTCGAAGCATGGCCTGCATGGCGCGCAGGACGTCCGCCTCGAACATGTCGGCGCGACGCTCGCCGGGGAGCCTCTCGGGCACCTTCATGCTGGCACCCGCCGTCGAGTGCCGGCCTCAATTTCGATCTCGCGGGCTTGGCCTTCGAGATCCTCCGCCAAGGCGTCGGAGACCATGGCCATCTCCCTGGACGCTCGCGCGTCGTTGCGGTGTCCCTCAGCGCGGCGGCGAAGCTCTGCCACTTCCTCGGGCACCTTCACGGCATCCCCCACGCGCGCTCGTATCCGCCAAGGATCTTGTCGACGAGCTCGGCTCGCAACGGCTTGCCGCCGCGCTCGAGCTCAGACAGGTAGGCCGGGCTGATGCCCGCCGCCTCGGCGGCCTGGGCTTGCGTCTTCGCGTAGTCCCCGCGGATCGCCAGGAGCCCGGCGGCCGACAGGAGCCTTCCGTCCCGGCAGGTTGGGCAGGTGATGAAGTGCTCGTCGCTGCGGTTCATCGGATCCCCTCGGAAACGGCCCGCAGGGAGGGCTCGAGATCGGTAAACGCGCGACTGGCGCGCTGGGCGGCGGCCGCCACGTCTAAATACCCGGCCGCGAGGGAGTCGCACGACGACTTGAATAGCCTGGCCAAATCCTTCACGGTCAGCCTCCACGTCCGGAAGGCGGCGAGGCGGGTCGTCAGTTTCCACCGCGCAAGGTTCCCGGTTGCGCAGCCTCTGGAGATGATCTTCTTTGCCTGTCGTCTCTTCATGTCCACACTCTGGCATATCCGCTGATCCGCGTCAAGGACAATCTCACCACGGCCCGCCCGGGTCGGCCATCGCCAGGCGAGCGCGGGCGTCCTCGTCGGGGACCACCACTCCGCCCCGCTCCTGCCCCGCCAGGCGCTCGAGCCGGAGGATCTCATAGACCCCGGAGGCCAGGTGGCGGAGCGCGTCGGCGCCGTGGCTCGCATCGTTCTTGTCGGGCGATCTGGCGCCCCCGACGTCGAGCGGGTCGACACCGTCCGGGATGCGCACGCGGTAGCCCTGGATCGCCTCCTGTAGGTACCGGCACCGCTTGTGGACCCTGATCTGCCCGGAGTCGAAAAGCTCCAGGACGTGGCGAATCGACCAGGAGATCCAGCTCGACGAGTTGATCGGGTGACGCTCGCCGGACGGGTCGATCACGGCCTGCAAGTCCAGAAATGGAACGCCCTCGCCGCCGAGGTTGCGCACCCAGCTATTGCCGTCGCTCTCCCGCTGCTTTCCGGCGGGGTCGAAGAAGACGTCGGCCCGAAGCGGGTAGCTGTCGATCTTTTCCATGATGTCGACGGCTGCGGTCGTCCACGCCGTCGTAAGCCAGCTCAGATCCCACTCGATCCACAGGCGCCAGGGGTCCGACTTCTCGAGTAGGCCCAGGAGGCACACGAGCCGCGAGGTAAGCGACGAGCCGAAGTCCATCCCGCCATAGAGCCAGCACCGCCGGCGAAGCTCCGCCAAGCCCGGCTCGTCCTCGTCGTAGAGCAGACTCGGGACGCTGACCGGCCACAGCCGGCCGGGAACGACCGCGCCGGCCTTGCATTCGTACTGCTCGGCGAATTGCTCCTCAGTGAGCCTGCCGCGGGGCCGGATACGACTCTCTTTGAAGTCGTCCGGACGATTCGGGTCAGCTCTCCAGGTCATCTCGCGGACCATGCGCGGATCCATCTCGTTCTTCGTCCGCCAGATGAAATGCCCGGCGAGTGGCGGCGGATTGAAGACGAACCAATTCGACCGCGCCACCGACTCGATCGCCGTCCAGGAAAGGCGCATCGTCGCGGTGTCGACCTTGCCGGCTTCGTCGACAAAGACGAGCGTTCGCCGCTTGCCCTGCCCGAATCCACCCTGAGTTGACTCGCCTGTGATCTCCGAGCCCAGCTCGGCGTCGCGAAGGAGAAGGTGCTTGTCGGCGTACTCGCCGAGAGGCTTCAGCCACGGCGGCTGCAGGGCTTCCAGGAATCGGAGCCGCTCGAAAAGGCTGTCACTGTCACCGCGGCGGTCGACCAGCTCCTCTTTCCGACTTCCCAGAAGGGCGGAGAACCCCGGCTCGAAACGGTGGCGCCAGAAGACCTTATGGAGCACTAGCCAGGTGACGCCGATCTTTCGCGACTTCGGCACCATGGCATCCTCTCCGGCCCGCTCGCGCTCATCGAGCCAGAGGGATAGCTCTTTCTGAGATTCCCAGAGGACGAAGGGCACCGTCCTCCTCGTCGGGTCGTCGATCTCATATGGGTTGTAGACCCACCCGTAATGCCCGATCCAATGAAAGAAGCTCTTCGCGCACAGCGCGCGATCGGCCGCCTGCGCGACTTCATCGCCGGCGATCCTCTTCGTCCAGTCGGCGCGCCGTCGGACCTCGTCGAGCCACGGGTCGGTCACTAGTTGACCGCCCCCGAGTCTCGTCGTCTTCGGCGTTCGCGTAGTCGGTGCATCGCCTCCCGGTGTCCAAATTCCTTACGCTCCGCCGCGAATAGCTTTGATCCGGATAGCGGGTCAGTCGCGCCGCGCAGGCTTACGCGCTCCATTTCGCCATACTTCGGACCGTAGAAGGGCTCGTCGGCTGCGTTGGTCACCTCGACAACGTCCGCCCATAGGCCGATCTTCCCGCCAGCGTCGCGCGGCTCAGAGCGAAGCTCCACAATCCGACCATCAAATAGAATCGCTGGATCGCCCGCGGAAAGGTCTCTCATTCCACCCTCCCCTTGATGAAGTCGAGCAACTCCTCGGCGTCCATCTTCGACACGTCAACCCCCCGAAAGTCAGCCACCTTTACGTTTGCCGTCGTTTCCAGCTTTTGAGCCTGTAGCGGCGGGGCATATCCGACTCCGAGAAGTTGCATCTGATATATGAGCGCCCCGAGAGCTTCGTGCTTGTCGAGCTTTCTTTCCGAGTGCGCCATGGCTGGCAAAGTGCAGATATCGAAGCGTGCCGCAAAATGTGCATAGTTCGGCTCGTCATCATGTCCGCGGTTTAGCCAGGTCCGTAACGTTGTGTCCGAGAGTCCGGCCACTCGCGCGCAGTAGGCCCCGGAACCCCTGTGCCACCTACAGCGGAGCGCTCGGTTCACAAACTGGCTCCCGATCTTCTCGGCCACGAAGTCGATCTCGATCTCCGGCATCAGGAGGAGGTCCGGCATCTCGTCCGGCCACCCGTCGGCGTGCTCCGCCTCGAGCGCTTCCATCAGCTCGTTGAACGTTTCGCGATACGTCATGGTCCGAATTCCTCATCGCCACGGCCATCCTCGAAAGTCGTATCTTGATAGAATTCCGGACACGTATCCGCGGACGTCGTCTCGAATCGCGGCGACCTCCTGTTCAGGCAGTCTCCGCCGACCGGATCGGCGCCAGCATCCCTGGCCCGCGTTACGCGAACCAGTCCGCCGCCGTCGAAATACTCACAAAACGCGCAGGTTGATTCGATCATGGCTCCGTCTCCGGAATCAGCGAAAAGCCGACAACCGGACAGTCCGTCGGCAAGTCGCCGTCGATGTCGGTCGGCGAGGTCATAATCTTGACGGCCTGATACTCTCCCGGAGTCAAGTCCTTCTCTCGGATGACGCGACGGCACGCAACGCGCCCGCCTCGCCCAACCTTCCAGCCGCTCTCGCGCAACGTGAAGCCGAGAAAGTCGGACAATCCCGTCCCGTAGACTACCGCAACGCGATCTCCGGTCTTTATACCGCCCATAGCGCGGGCCGCATGGTTCAACATGATGGCGCCGCTCCTGACGCTGATCTTGGCAGGCTTTCTGAACGTTTCCCACATCACGAAGTCCTTTCCATCTGTCGGTCGTCCTCGCGCATGTCCGCGGCGGCGGCGAGGAAGGTGTTGACGTCCTTCGACGCAACGGGGCAGAAGTCGCCCAGCAGCGCCACCTCGGTCTCGTGCCGCGGCGCCTTCGCCATGATGCCACCGAAGACGACCTGATCGCGTTCGTCGTTCGCCTTGCGGGCGCGGGTCAGTCGCGGTGGCCCATCCTTCGGAAGGCGGAGCACGGCGCCGGTAATGGGCACGTCCAGGGCCTGGTTCACGGCGAGGCAGTAGGCCGCGTCCTGTGGCGGTCCGGACGTCGGGATGGACCCCATCTTGATCTCGAGGACGGTGAGCTCCGCCGCGGTCGGCCACCACGCCGGGGGCGTCGTCATCGCCCCACCGACGTCGAGCGTCCCGGCGAATCGGAACGGCGCACCGCTCGGCGGGTGCACAAGCCCCGAGACGACGTGCTCGGCCATTAGGGAGCGCCAGCCCACCTCGCGCTTGAAGGCCAGCCACGCGTCGAGGAACGGCGCCACGTCGTCATCTGGATCCGCCCAGAAGGGCAGACCCGACAGCTCGACCTCGGCGACCTTCTCCGCGACTCGTCGGCCCAGGTCGAGGACGTGCGCCGGCGCGAAAGCGTAGCCGTCCATCCCGGCGCCGCGCGCGAGCAAGGTGCCGACGGACGGCAAGTCGCGTCCGTCCGCGTCGGCGTAGCGGTGCATCTCGACATCGACAAGCTCGACGCCCGGGGGATCTCCCAGGCGAGCCCGGAGGAGGTCCTGAAGCGGCCGGAGCGGGTCGTCCGCCTTGAGCCTCGCGAACGGCATCAGACGTGCCACCCTTTCCCGGGGTTGGACTTCATGACGTCGCTCCAGAGAAGATCACCAGAGAAGCGTGGCGGGTCGCATCGTCCGGCCAGTCGACGTCGGTCAGGAGGCGGCTCGCCATATTCCAGTGGGTCGGAGAGTGCTCCTCGGGCGCCATGTACATCAAAGAGTCGCGGAATTTGTGGACGCCCTGAGTTGCCTCCGGCGCAAGATCACAAATCTTGATGAGAACTTCGTACAGATTTCTACCCATGTCGAAACCCTTCAGGATGTCAGAGAAGTCGACTTCGAAGCGGACGATGACGTTTCCTTCCCCTAGCTCTTCCCACCCGTCCGGAGGGTTGTCGCGCGAGGTGGCGCGGTAGGTCGGTTCGTACTCGCGCGAGACGTCGAAGTGGTGCCACTCCGCGCCGACGTCGCTCACCATCCGGACGGACACCTCGATGTCATCTCCGGATTCGTAATCTTCCGAGTCGAGTTCACGATAGCGCTCCGCGGCGGACTCGGCGTCGGCGGCATAGACGGTCCTCTCGATCTCGTTGGATATTTCCACGACCTGCCACGCCGGCGGGCACTTGTGGTGATCGCTCTCGCCCCATCCTTCGCATATCTCGCATCGCGCGAAGCTCATGGCGTCCCGCCCTTCGCGGCGATCCGCTCCTGGGCCGCGGCGACCATGCGACCGATGCCGGCCTCGGATATCGCGCCGGCGGCGATTCCGAGCTCGTCCTGAATCGCCTGGATCTCCTTGATCCCGTCGAACCCCGCGGCGTCGAGGGCGGCGACTGTCCCAGCGATCGTGTCGTCGGAGCCATGGCCCCTCGGCTCGCGCACCTTCTCCGGCGGCGGCGCAACGAAGTCTTCAGGGCCTCCGGCCGGCCCGCCCATCGCCTCGATGTCTTCCGCGATCGACACCCCGAGAAGGATCTCCGGGCAGTGCCTCCGGCACCACCACACCGCGCCGACATAGCAGAGCTTTTGATCTTGCCCTGGGCCGGTTTCATACCACATCTTGTTGGGCGGCACGAAAGCGTTCTTCTTGCTCGACCACTGCTCTTTGGCCCACTGCCGGACGGATCCGCGAATCTCGCGCGGCTCGCTTTCGCCCTTGAGCTTCGCGGAGACGACTACGGTCCGGTCGTCCTTGCTCCCGGAGTGCTCGAAGTCGAGGTGACCGTCCACGGCGGGGTGGCGGCCTATCACACCGATCGCCACCTTACCCTCGACGCAAAACTTGCCGCCGGGGCCGATGTAACACGAGTCCGCGAGCTGCCAGGGGTTCATCTTCCACGTCCACGCCATCATGACCAGCCGGAAGCATCGCGCGGCGGTCTCCTCGAAGTTCTTCCCGGTGAACCCCTGCGGCGTCAGGCCGCTCATGGCGATGGCGCGCGCGACGCGGTAAGACTGGTCGAACATGGCCGTGTCCATCCACGCAATCTCCGACTTCGAGACCGACTTGACGACCGTGGCGGCAGGCTTCGGGATCAAGTCGACTGGGCCTTGCACGACCAGTGCGTCGGCCACAAGATCTTGACCGTTCGCGCCGCTCATGACTCGATCCCTCTGCGGTGCGCCGCGATGGCGTCCAGGTCCGGGTGCCCCTCGACGTCGCAGGGCACCAGGCATGCGACCGGTGCGCGGTACGTACGGATCGTCACCACGCGGCGCTCGTCGCGGACGAGCTCGACGTAGGCGGACAGGTGGGTCCGCGCCTCGACCATTCCGGGGTCGGACTTCATGACGCCGCCGCTCACTGGCATTCTCCGGCGACAAGCGCGGCAAGTCGGGCCGTGCACCCCGGGCGTCGGCGCTCCTCTCCGGCGGTCGGCCGGCGCGTCCGGAGGGCCGCTCTGTGCGTCGATTGCTTCCAGGATTCCATGATGATGATATCGCCGGCATCGGATGCGCAGATCCTCGTAAAGATCTTCTTCGCTTGTCGGTTCTTCATGTTCGCTTCCTCGCTTTCCGGCCGGTGATTCGGCCTGATTTCATCGTGGCACAGTTGCTGCGGTCCTGTCAAGGTCAATCTCTGCCCAGAACGCGGCGGTGATCGTCCGCTTCCGCAGGTACTCGGCGAGCCGGCTCGCCGCCGCGCGAGCCGCCGCCTGTTTCCGCGTCAGGTTCCGATGGCACCGCACACAGGCCGTCGCGAGGTTCTCGGCGACCGTTCGCCCGCCGTCGGCCTTTGGGGTCTCGTGATGCGCCTCCCAAGGCCTCCGCCGCCCACAGAACTTGCACACCCCGCGGTCCCGGGCTTGGCAGATGCGACGAGCGCGACTCATTCCGGGCCCCCGACCGCCTGCTCGAACGTGTCGCGGAGCCCTTCGCCGATCCGCTCGAGGACTTCCTCGGCGACGAGCTCGGGGCAGGGCAGTCGCGGCCAGCCGGTCGACGAGCACCGGACCACGGCCACCGACGGCCGGCCGTGGCGCGTCAGGACGAGGAAGTCGACGTCGTCGCCCTCGACGAGGTCGGCATAATGCGAGAGGCTGGCGCGCGCCATGCTCAGGCTCACCCGCTTGCCGCGTCGCTTCACTTCGGCACCTTGATCGAGTTGATCAGGTCGAGGAAGCGCTGCTGGACGACGTAGGATGCCTCGCCGCTGATCGCGACGAGGACGAGCCGGCCGCCGCTTGCTTCTGCCGCCAGGGACTCGAACCAGGTCTCGACCTCCTCGGGGTCTACTCGCTTCCGAAGCTTGGCGAGGATCGACGGCCACGATCCGACCGGCTGCGTGGTCTCGATCCGGCAGGACCCTACGGGCTGAGCCGACAGAGGCTCCGCCCGCCCGCCGCTGTGCGCCGAGGTGGCGCGCCGACGTCCGGAGCTCCTCCGGATCTTCTCGGCGCGCTCCTCGATCCACGTCGGCGCGCACCCCTGCCAGCCTGTCGACGTCGCGTCCCGGTAAATCTCGAGGGTGGCCTGTTTCGTGGCGTCGTCACCTCGCCAGGACAGTTCTCCGAGCGCGTCAAGCTCTCCCTGCCAGGTGTCGACGGACTTCGTCACCCTGCACTTCCGGATCCTGTCGGCGACGATCGGCAGCGAGAATCCGATGGCGACGAGCGAGAGCGGCAAGGCTAGGATCTCGCCCAGGGCCTCGGCCGGTACGGCCTTCCGGATGTTTCCGTCCTTCGTGACCCACTTCTCGGCGCCAGACGTGGAGGGCGGGGCGTCCGCAACGCTCTTCTCCATTCTAGGATCTAGATTCTCGGATCTAGGATCTAGAGTAGGGGTCCGGGTGGCAAGCCCTTCCGATCCGGGGTCTAAGGGCTCCCCGGCGGCCTCGAAGACGTGCGCCCACGGCTCGGCGTATCTCCGCGCGAAGTCCTGCCATATCAGAGACTTGCGCCACTTCGCCAGGAGGGCAGGGAGGGCACCGACCAGGCTCTTGACCCGGTTGTCGTTGAGGTTCGGCGCCTCGCCGTACTCGTGCCGACCCGCTTCGACGACGAAGGCCATCTTGAAGCGCTCGTCGTAGGTAGCGAAACCGGTCTCGATCACCTGTCGAAGGGCTTCGGAAGCCCTTTCGACCGTGACCCCGAGGGCTTCCGCAAGCGTCGGGATCGGAAGCCGGAAGACTCCGATAGACGATGCGCAGCTCTCCGGGCCGTGGAGGAGGTAGCAGAGCACGGCGATGGCGTCGGTGTCGCCCGCGAGGGTCAGCATGACCTCCCCCGTCCAGAGGTTGTCGTGGACCTGGCGGTAGCTCATTCCGGATTGCTCCCTCGCCTGTGCAGCCGCAGGCTCATGGCCTTCCAGAAAGCCACCTCCGCCCGCCGAGCGGCTCGGCAGGGTCCAGGGGCAAAGACGTCTGCGGCGTCCGCCATGAGGGCCGGGAGAACCGTCTCCGCGCAGCGGCCGCAAGCGCCGACGAAGGCCCCGCTCCGCCAGTACGAACCGCCGCGCCAGTACGCGGTGGCATCAGAACCGCAGAATGAGCACCCGGAGGCTATCGCGAAGCGGTCGTGAACGTGGCCGGCCCATCCCCGGTCGCGATCCTCTTTCGTGACCCTCACGTGGCACGCTCCCGGATCCGCCGTTCTTCGTCGCGCGTCGCTTGGCGCTGGCGCGCCTCGACCCATCCGCGGAGGAGGGCGACGACGACGGCCGCCTTCGTTTCCCCGTGGAGCTTCGCTTGGCGGCCGAACTCGGCGGCGAGGTCGGCGGGTAGTCGGACGTTGAGCTGTTCGGTTCCCATTGTCCAAGCCTATAGCTAGCTAAGGGGTCTTGTCAAGGGCGGCCACCCGGCCTCTCGCCTCTTCGCCGAGGAATCTAAGTAGATGCGCGGCCAACGCCTCGAGACGTTCGGCCGACAGATGCGTCCCGCCGCCGCCGATGAAGAGCTCGACGCCGTCGTCCGCCGGAATCGTCGACACCTCATCTCCTTGCCGATCTGGACGCGGGTGCATCATCATGAGGCCCTCGCCCCACCCTTCGTCCTTCGGGCGCCTGAAGTCGTACGTCACGGACCCGCTCCGTACCCGATGAGCCCGCGGACGGCGGCCTCGAGCCCTGGTGTCGGCCCGCCGCGGTGCTTCGCCGAGGACCACGCAGTCGACGAGCGGCCCATGAGCTCGCCCATGTCCCCCTCGCGGAGCCCGTTCGCGGCGCACCACGTCGCCACGGCGGCGCGGAGCGTCAAGCCCTCGTCCGCCAGGCGGCGCGCCAGCCGGGCGGCCGTGGACGTCCTCGCCGGTGCGCCGCCGGAGTAGCCCAGGAAGCGCGCAAGCTTGGCTGCCGATCTCGGCCTGACGTCCTGGAGCGCGGCGTAGGTCGACGACCTGCCGACACCGGCGCGCCCGCCCAGCTCGCGGCGGTTCACCCGGCGGTCGGCGCAGTAGGCCGCGACGACCACGGCGAGCGGTGCCGACCCGTCGAGGATCTGCACCGCGATCTCCTCCGTGCTCAGCATGACGGACCCTCGTCGACTTCCATGGCGAGAGCAAGGGCCTCGACCTTTTCCAGGTTCACCTCGTCGATGATTTTCCGGATTGAAGCTCCGGGCACGGCGAAGACCGCATGCCTTGCGGCGCCCATGTAAGCCTCCATCATTACCTTCTGGTCTTCGGCCGTGGCGCACACGTAGCACGCGACGTAGGCGAGCATGTCCGCGGCCACGATTCGGACCTCACCCGATGAAACGCGCCCGTCGCGCCGGGCGCCGTGGCTCCGCAGGTACGTGAGCGCGCCGCTCCAAGTCTTCGTCGGCAAGTTGAGCGACATTGATACTTGACCCATCTCGGTCTCCTTCTGTCGGTTGACGGTCGGTCGACTGAGTAGAACCACCAGAGGGGGCTCCGTCAAGGCGAGCGGCCTAGATGCGGTCGGGCTGAACCCGTAGGCCGCGACGCGCTTGCGGGTGAGCTTCTCGACTCGCGCGGCGACCTCAGCGGGATCCGCGTCGAGTGCTGGCCACTCGCCGTCGAGCTGTGCCAGGGCGAAGGCTGGAGAGACGCCGAGTCCAGGGCGATCGGGGCCGGTCATTCGGCACCGTCCGAGAGTCGCGGGTCGTCCGGGTCGGAGATCCCGCGACGCGCGAGGGCAAGGGCACGACCGAGAGACGTTACCTTGTCGTCGGCCTTGGCCCTCTCGTCCACCTTGGCGCGCAGCTCAGCCTTGAGCGCGCGGATCTCCTGAGTCAGCTCACCGACGGCGGCGTCGCGCTCTGCCCTGGCGCCCTCCAGGGCGACGCTCAAGCCTCGCGCGTTCCCGCGGAATGCAGGGGCAAGCCTCCGGAGAATCTCTCGGTCCGTTCTCATCGGGTCACCTTCCGATCCCACGGGCTCGGCAGCAGCGGCCCGCCAGGTGCCTTGTCGATCACGCAACCCTCGACGTCGCGGTGGTGGACGTGGCGGGTGGCGCGCGCGGTGGCCTCGGTCGGCCGGTAGGCGGCCTGGAGCCAGGCGCCGAAATTCACCGCGATGGCGACGCCGCCGTCCGGCTCGTCGTCCTCGTAGACGTGGGCGGGGTTCGGCTCGTCCGCCTCGGGGAGGTCGGCGCAGGCGCGGCCCAGGGTGGCCAGAGCGGCCGAGACGGCGTTGTTGTCGGCGCGGTCGTCGGTGAGGACGGCGTAGGCCTTGCGAATGCTCAGGACTTCGAGGGTGGTGGTCGTGATGTTGATCATGGCGTTTCTCCCGCGTCTGCCGGTCGTCTATCGCGCCGCTTCCATCTTCATTGCGGAGCGGCAGGCCCCCATGGTCGGATAGTAGGCGCGGCGGTCGTCGTTGTGCCGGGCGTTCCATCCGCCGTTGGCATCCTGGGTGTATTCCCACCCGCCGGCCCAGCAGCGCCCGGTGGTGGTCATGTCGGCGGCGGTAGGAGTAGCATGGGTCGCGGTGGTCGTCATGGTCTTTCTCCGGGTCGGTTGCGGTCTGTCTTGACCGTGAGATCAGTATACAGGACTTCCGAGAGGAGTCAAGAACTTTTGTGAGATTTGTCCAAAAAAGATTCGAGAACGCGGAAAGGCGGCGGATCTACGCGACCCGCCGCCCGAAAGGTGCCAGGCCGGAAGGGCTCAACAATCCCCGCCGGGAGGATGAGCATGGCACGGGCGACGGGTGGCCGTCAAGCGTACCGCGTCCGCTTGCGCATGGCGCACCAGTCGACCCACTCGCTGATGCCGTGGTCGGAGACCAGGTTGAGCTTCGGCCGGCGCATGGCGCGCCACAGCTCCTTCGCGCGCGGGTACTTTGTCGAGGTGGTGGCGTCCGCCTGAAGCGTCACCAGCGGCCAGACGTGACGCCAGGGGGCGGGCCATCCGGCGACCAGGTCCGGGACGAGGTCGGCACCGAGCCGGTACCGCCGCGCGGACGGGAAGAAGCGCTCGAGCTCGACGACCGCTTCGCCGTCGCAAAATCTCGGCGATGCCAACGTGATCGGGGTCACTTTTTGGCGGTCCGAATAGGCGAGGACCCCCTTGAGTCGCGCGGCGAGCCCTCCGACGATGGGGCCGGCGAGGCTGTGACCGACGAGAATCACGCGTTTAGATCCGAACCTGACCAGGTCGAGGAAGTCGCGTTCTAGAAGCATCTTCCAGGCGTCCCAGGCCGCAATGTCGAATCCTTCGCGGAAGACCCCCCGGACCCCCAGGGGGGTCACGCACCCGGGTTTCAGATTGTAGTCCTTCCAGTCGTCGGAGTGGTTCGTCCCCGGGATCGGCACCCAGAGCACGTCACCGAGCCGCGCCGTGAAGAACTGGACGCCGCGCCCACTGGGGTCTCCGAACCACTCCAGGCCGCGCCACCTCTGCGCGTTGAGGGTGACGGCCACGCGCGCGCGGTCCGTCGTCGTCTTCGCCGAGTAGGCGAGCTGTATCAGGCTCGCCGCGGTGCTGAGGTCGTCGAATTCCGGCTTGGTCATGGCGTTTTCTCCCGGGTTGGTTCGTTCTTGCCGTGTGCCCAGTGTACGCCCGCGGACGAATCTAGTCAAGGGTCGTCGGCGTCCGGACGCGGTCCGCCGAATCTTTTTTGGACAAATCTAGCGAAAGTTCTTGACTCTCCCGCGGACTCCTGTATACTTATCTCACGGTCGGGACAGAGAGACCGCCACCACCCAGGAGAAAAACGCCATGACCCAGCTCGACACCCAGATCGCCTTCCTCGACGCCCTTCTCGCCGATCCGGAGCGCCGCCTCCCGCGACTCGACGCAACGTGTGAGACCCGGACCGTCGAGTCCGTCCTCGGCCGGCCCGTCAAGAGCATCGAGGACGCCTTCGCCCCGACGCCGAGGGCCACCCGGTAGGCCGCTCCTCTCAGGGGAGCCCCCTCCGGGGGTTCCCTCGAGCGAACCGACCACTTACGACCGACCACGGAGGGCGACATGGAGCACATGAGCGACAATCGGGCCAAGGATTACGCCAAGTACAACCGCAGGAACGGGAAAGACCCCCTGCACCTATGCGGCTCCCATTCGGCCGAAATCAAGGCCAGGGTCCGGTTCTGGTATGGACACCTGACGCGTGACCGGTTCCCGGAGTTCTGGTGCCAGGTGGAGAGGATCACCGGCGCAGCGCCGGCCGCGGGAGGAGCGACATGAGGTACAGAGGCCCATCGATTAACCGACCAGTGACCGAGAAGGATGGCGTCGTTAGAGCCGTATTCTGCCCAGTCGGCAGGCCGACATGCTTCGATAGCAGGGATCCCAGCGCAAGGTGCTATCGCTTCGGGCGCTTGCGCTCATCCGGCGAGGAGGTCGTCTGCATCCGCGACAATCCTGACCTTGACGGCCCGCAGGCATCCGATCTCTTCGACGTCCTCGACGTCCTGCCGGGTCGCGTTGCGGACCTGGCCGCGGCGGAAGCGGCGAGAAGGAGAAGGCTAGGAGAATCGGAATGAACCTCTCGAACCGCCGCCGTACCTTCCTCGTCGGCGTCGAGCGCACCGGCGGGAACGTCGAGGTCGCCGCGAAGCTCCTGGACGCGGGAGAGGTCCGGATCAACTGCCACGGCGATCAGGTGGAGACCGGCTTCGACTCGTGCGACTACTGCTGGCTTTGGCTTGACCGGGCGGGCATCGTGACGCACGACACGTGCAAGCGATTCGCCACCGGAGAGCTGCAACTGAAAATCAAACCGCAGGGGAGAACTCCCTCGGTCTGATATTGAACTCCCTCCAGAAGCCCACCTTAATCCCGCCGCTATCTCACCCCATATCCGCAAGAATCCCGCCCCGGCCGATGGTCGGGGCGGGATCCCACCTTAGCCGCCGCCTGCCGCGACTTCCTCTTCTTCGTCGTCGTCGTCGGGATCGTCTCGATGGGTGTAGCGCTTCATGGGTTCACTCCTTCCGCTCTATCGTTTCGAGCCGCGCCCTTAGGGTTCCGACGTGGCCCTTCGTGTTTTGCGTCCTCACTTCGAGGACGTTCATAGAGGATTTCAGCTCGCCGATCATGAACATGATTTTCCCCTCGACCGCTTCAAGTCTTAAGCCGGAAGCTTCGCCCTTTTCGAGGGTCTTGACTCTCTCGATGAGACGACCCACCTGGACGGAGTTTGCCTGCTGCGCCCCCTGGACCTCATGGAGCGTCCCGGAGATCTCCCCGAGGCGATAGTGCATCACCGCCGCCTGGGCGATGACGGTGCCCACGATGACGATTACCGGCATCCATCTCTGGAGCCCGGCGAACGGGCGAGGCGAGGTGGTTGTTGATTCTGTCATGCCGTAGCCCTGTAGGTTCGTGGCGGAAGGTGCTCGCCGAGGGACATTCGGAAGCGCAGGTCTCCCGGCCTTGCCTCCGACTTGTCGAAGGCGTCGAGCGTGACGATGTAGAGCGGGTTGAATTCGAGCCGGAGCTGACGCCACGGCCCCTCTGGAGCGAGGTCGGCCGTCACCACCTCGAGGACGCGCTCATCCGCCGGGATGAGGATCTCCCCGGCGCCTGGCGATCCAGACGAGATCTCGGTGAGCTGCTCGGCCGCGGTCGGCGTCAGCGTCCCCTGGCGATCCTCGACGAAGGCGCGGACTGGGTACTGAGCCGCCGAGAAGAGATCCCGCGGGATCGGCCTGGATAGCTGCCAGTGGGTCCGGACGGTGTCGTCGAGGCGGATGCGCCAGACGTCGACCGTCGGCCACTCGGTGAACCAGTCGACCGGATCGCCGGCGGCCTCGACGGCGAGCAGGTGGCGCCAGTCGTCGGACTCGACGGCCCGGCCGCTGAAGTCGAAGGTCTGGCGGAAGAAGGCGGGTGCGAGTCGGTTCCCCGGCGCCCGCTGCCGGAGCGTCGTCCCGGCGCCCGTCGGGATACCGGCGGGCTGAGCCGGCGGGGTCGCCGCCCACTCCGTACCGCTGCCGGCCATCTGGCGCCCGCCGATGTAAGGCGGTTCCCGCAGAATCGGGAGGTCCGTCCAGGTGAGAGGGCCGCGCTCTATCATCGTCCTGCCCTCCTGAAGGCGAGCTGATCGGCACCGGGCGCCGGAGTGGCAGGCGCGGTGTCGAGGGCGGCGGCGACGCCGTCGAGCTTGCCGGCAAGCGGGACCGTCGCGCGCAGGACGCCGTCTACTCCGGCGTCGATAGCGTCGAGGCGCCCCTTGAGGACGTTGAGATCTGCACCGGAGCCGGCCGGTGCGCCACCTGCGCCCGGGAACTGGGCCCGGCCCAGGGCGTCAGCGAGGTCTCCGGCGTCGGCCGCCGCTCGTTCGAGTCGTCTCATGATGTCAAGCCTACCACTACGGCACCTCGGGGTTCACCTGCTCTTGAGCGTCGGCGAGCTCGCGAGCTGCAGAAGCGGCGTCCCGGAGATTGTTCGCGAGCTGCTGAGCCGCCGCCGCCGCGCCGTTCAAGCCGTCCGTGACCCCTCCGATCTCGGAGCGGATCTCGCCCAGGGCCTCGCGGCCCGCCTGTGATAGCTCGCGGAAAGCGCCCGACACCTTGCCGACGTCCTCCTCGATCTGGCCCATGGAGCGGGAGAGCTCCTCGGAGAACGCCTTCGCGAGATTCGAGACCCCCTCTTGAGCTGTAGTCGCGACGTCCGCCACCTGACCGAGGAGGTCGACGAGCTTCTCGGCGTCGGCCGCGCCACCACCGAGCGGGTCCTCGAAGCCCTCCAGGACGTCGAGCAGCTCCTTCAGCCGCGAGGCGAGCTCTGGAGCTCCCAGGGCGGTCAACGCGTCGCTGATCTCCCGGACGGAGCCCGACACCGGCTCGCCCTGCTCACCGATGCGCTCCAGGGACCCCGCCGTCGAATCGGCGAGCGGCTCGATCCCGTCGAGACCTTCTTTGAGCTTGGCGAGCTGCTCGGCGATCCTCTCCAGGGCTCCGCCGTCGACGAGCTCCTGGACCTTGGCAGCGCCACCCTCGGCGGCGGCGGTGAGTTCCGGAAGGCCAGCGACGAGCTCGTCGACGAGGGTCCTGGTCGAGTCGAGCGCCACCTTGACGGACTCAAGGCTGCCGGCCAGCGGCTCGAAGGCGGTGCCGGCGGTGCCGGCGGCCTCGCCGAGGGCCTGGATCTGCCCCGGGAGCTCCTCCGGGACGGCGACCTCGCCCAGTCGCGCCGCGGCGTCCGCGACCGCGCCGACCTGCGCCTCGGCCTCTCCGGCGGCCTCGGCGAGTTCACCGACACCCTCGGCGGCCTCGGCGGCGGCCTCTCCCCCGGCGGCGATCCCCTCCGACGCGTCCGCGGAGGTTTCTCCGGCGGCCTCGACGCGGTCGGCGGCCTCCTGGGCCTCCTCTTTCCACTTCCTCAGACCCTCGGCGGCCTGGTCGCTCGCCTCGCCGGCGAATTCTATCCCCTCGGCGGCGTGGCGTATCCCGTCGGCGGACCGCTCCGCCGCCTCGCCGGTGTCGGCCGCCTCACCCTTGAGCGCCTCGAGTTGCTCGCGGAGCGTCCCGGCGCCCTCGGCCGTCGAGCTGGCCGTCCCCGTCAAGGTCTCGAGCGCGCGGCGAAACTCGTCCGTCGTCTCTTTCGTGACCCGCCCGCCCTCGGCGACCTGCATATAGTACTCGAGGACCGCGGTCAAGGATTCCTGCGCCGCCGGCGGCAAGCTGGCGAAGACGGCGGCGAAGGCCTCGTTGTCGTTGACCAGGTTGCGGATCGTCTCCCCGAGCGCATCGGCGCGGTCGGACATCTGCGCCGTTGCGGCGTCGTATTCGCTGGCCGCTCCGGACGTGGCCTCGCCGAATCGATCCGCGCCGAGCTTCGCATCGTCGAGCGCGCCGGCGACTTCGAGGACGCGCTCCGGGCTGAAGGTGCCAGGATCGCCGAAACGGAGCCCTTCCAGCTCATCGCGCAGCCCGGCGACGCTTTCGACGACGCGCTCGACGGCGTCCTCGATCGGCAGACGGCCGCCACCCCCTCCACCGCCCGCCTCTCCCGCGTCGGCGCCGGCCTCGCCGATCTTGTCGAAGGCGTCGGCCAAGCTGCCGGCCAGCTCAAGACCGGCGTCGCGGACGCGCTCGAGTTGCTTGATCTCCTCGTCGGCCGCCTTCGTGACGGCGTCGACCCGCTTCTTGATCAGATCCTCGCGCTTTTGCGCGGCGTCCGTCTCGAGCTTCGTGAGCTTGTCCAGGAGGTCGGCCTCAGCCGCCTCGCGGTCAGAGCCGGCCTTCGACGCCTTCGCGTTGAAGTCTTCGACGATCTTCTCTCGCTTCTGCGCGAGGTCGTTCTCGAGCTCGACGAGCTTGTCGGCCAGCGCGCGCTCGCCTTGCTCTCGCTCCTCAGCGGACGCCGTCGCCCCCTCGGTCAGGTCCCGGAAGCCCTCCAGGGCGGTCTCCGTCGACCGCGTCACTCCGGCGGCGATGGCGTCGGCCGCGGTGCGCTCAGTCTTGACCCGCTCCTCGGCGGCGTCCACGGCCGCGCGCTGGATCTCCTCGACCCGCTTGCCCTGCTCGCGCGCGAGCCGTTCCTCCTCGCGCGTGGCCGCCTGGGCGTCGGCGAGGCGTCGCTTGACGGCCTCGGCGCGGCTCGCCTCCGTCTGTTCGACGATCTTCCGCACCTCGTCGGCGAGCCCGCGCTCGAGGTCTTCGACGTCCTCGACCTGCTCGCGGGCCGCGACGACGCGAAGCTTTTCGAACGCCTCGCGCCGCTTCGCCGTGTCATCGTTGATCCGGACGAGCTCGGCGGCAAGCTCCTTCTCCGTCTGCTCGATGGCAGATGCCGACGCTCCGGCCGCCTCGGCCTGCTCGCGAAAGCTCGCGGACGCCTTCTCAGAGAGGTCGAGGAAGCTCTTCGCCGCCCCCTCAGCCCCCTCGGCGGTCGCGTCGGTGATGCCCTGCGAGGCCAGGATGGCGCCCTCGACGATGGCCGAGAAGGCTTCCTTCCCTTGCTCCGGGAGACCCTCCAGGCGGTCGGCGAAGCCGTCAATCGCGACGCCGAGCGGCTTCAGGGCCGGCGTAAGCTTCAGGGCATCGGTGACGATCTCGCGGAACGGGCTGAGCCCTTCGATGCTCAGGTACGTCTCCCGCAAGCCCTTTGCCTGCTCTTGATTCGCGGTCAACGCGCGCGCGACGTCGTCGAGCGACGAGCTGAGAACCTCCCCGAGAGTCGCCGCCAGATTCTCAGCGGCGTCGGAGTCGGCGAGCAGGACGTCCAGGATGGACTTCAGACCGGGCTCGAGCTGCTCGGCGAAGGCTTGGCCGACACCCTCTCCGGCGGTCTTTACCTTGTCAAGAGACCCGCCGAGGGTGTCGAGCCGCTCGTCGACCGCGGTCCCGCCCACCTCCTCGAACGCCACGGCGAGGGCCTCGAGGGCTTCCTTCGTCGGCACCGCGCCGCCCTCGACGAGCTCGCGCAGTTCGCCCTGGGTGACTCCCATGGCCTCCGCCCACGCGGCCATTACCCCGGGCATGGCGTCGGTGACCTGGCGGACGTTCTCCATGTCCCGTAGGACCGGGCCCCCGGCAACCTGAGAGAGGCCCAGCATGGCGCCCTCGAGCTGTGCGGTGCCGGTGCCCAGCGCCGTCGCGGCGGCGTTCAAGCCCTCGAAGATGCGTTGGGTCAGCTCGAACCCGACATCCGTTCCCTTGACCGCGCCGGCGAGCTTGATGAAGCCGGGCGTCAAGGCGGAGACCGGCTTCGCTAAGCGATCGGAGACCCCCGCGAGGAATTCTCCGGCGGCTGCGGCTCCGTCGTATCCTCCGGCGACCTGGCGGAGCGCCGGCTCGAGGCCTTCCAGCGCGGCGCGCGTCTTGATCGCGGACGCCGCTCCGGAGACGACGGCGTCGAAGAAGCGCTCCACCGCGCGCGCAGCAAGGTTCCCGATGAAGCTCTGAACGGATCCGGAGAGGTTCTTGAATGCGGAGTTGAGCTTCCGGACGGAGCCGGCGCCCTTCTCCAGGTTGCGGACCTCTTTGCCGGCTCGCTTCGCGGATCTCCGAAGCTCCTTCAGGCCCTGCCGCGCCAGGCGAATCTCTTCCCTGGCCGCCTTCGTCCGGGCCTTGATGACGATCGGATCATCGACGTCCTCGGTGAGTCGCTTGAAGGCGTCGCGCATGGAGCGGAGCGATCTCTTCGCCCCGTCTACGTCGATTTCGACCGGGTCCGCGCCCAGCGCCTTCGCGCGCTTGGACGTGTCGGCGATCTCCGCCTGGAGGTCGTCGAAATCGCCGAGGAGGTTGTCGAAGTCCCCCTCGGCGATCAGGACTAGCTTTTCATCGGCCACAGCGCCTCCGCGCTACGGCGCCGGATCGACGAGAAGCGCGTCGGATGCGGTGATCAACTCGATCGTCAGGTCAGGAGCGGCAAGCGACGGGTGCAGGGTGGCGTTGACCGGAAAGAGGTTCCTCCCGGCCCCGGGGTTCACCTGCCGCGGCGAGTCGACGTTTTGCATGTTGACGGCGACCAGGACCATTCGCGTCTCGACGGCCGCGACGGCCTCTTCGCCAATCGGCACCGGTGAGATGACGGGCTGACCGTTCTCCGTCGTGATGACCATGGCGACGTCGGCGCTCAGCTCGAGGAGGTTGTGCAGCGTCTGCGTCTCCGGGCCGTAGACGACGGACGCCGAAACGCCGAGCGCGCGGACTCCGGACTCCGTCACGGTTCCAGGCCAAGGGCTTCCGACGCGAGTCTGAGCCGGTCTCGGCGGAGTATGAGTGAGGGCGAAGGTTTCCACCTCGACGTTCACCTCCTCGCCGAGGTCGCCAAAGAGGAACGTGGCGAAGATCTCCGACAACGGCCCCTCGTCGGCGATGACGCGGGCAAACTCCGGACGCTCGCGGGCGATGGTCCACTGCCGGCGAGCCGTGATCGCCACGCCGGAGAAGCCCGCCACGTGCTTACGCATCATCCGCATGCTCGTGTCGTTGACGACCTCGGCGATGACGTAGGGATCACCGGCGTCGTCGAGGACGGTCATGCCGGCCTCGAGGGATGTCGCCCAGTCGCTCACAACTCCGGTCCAGAGATTCGCGGACGGGGCACACGTGGCGGTACTGACGAGCGGCAGGGAGTCCCCAGCCTCGAAGTCGGTACCGGCCGTAGTGGCCAGCGTTCGGAGAACATTGTCACCGAAGAGCAGCCCGTCATGGCTCGACAGGGCCTCGTCGAAAAGCGGCCGCCCTTCGGCTGATTCTCCGGACCGCAACGGAAAGGTGACGGACGCATCTCCGAAGGCTCGCATCACCTCGATTCCAGAGAAGGCGCTGGGGAACGGGAGGACAAGCTCGAAGGATGTCTCTGCGACGGTGTCGACCTCAAACTCCACCGCCGCCGTGGCGACGGTGTCGAAGAACGCGACCCAATCTCCGGGAAAGAGGATCTCTCGGAAGTCGACCGAGCCGGGAGTCGACGAGGCAACGCTCGTCGATGCGGCGAGCGTGTTGACGAGGTCGAGCACTTCGATGCGTCCAAGGGCGGCCCTGGCATTCCACACTCCGGGCGACTCCTCGTCTACGATCTCGAGGGTCATGTCGCCGGAGGTTCCGGGTCGGTTGCGCTCGCGCCGGCGAGCCTTCGGGTAGCCCAGGACGTAGACGCTCGCGGACGCGTCGCCCGTACCGCGCGCTACGGCGTCGCCCCAATAGCTCGTTTTCCCTCCGGAGATCGTCAGGACGGCCGTTACCAGGGACTGCTCAGCCCAGGTGAAAACCGCGTTGGCCACCCAGCAGTCGAAGAAGATCTGGCCGCCGTTCAAGTCGTCGTTCCACATCTCGAAAGTCAGCGGGACCTTTTGATCGGTCGTCTTGTCGGGCGCAAGCTCCAGGTGGAAGGCGCCCGTCGGCGCGGCGGGGTCTGTGGCCGGAGAAAGCGCGGTGATGTCGGCCGCTCCCTGGATCTGCGCCAGGAGCGTCTGTGCGTCGGAGACTCGAAGAGTGAGGTTCAGGTCCCCTCCGACGGTGACGGATCCGCGTACCGGCGGAGCGGTCTGCGAGCCCGTGGAAAGCTCCGGGTTTGGGATCTGCCCCGGGGTCATCGCCAAGCTCGAGGACACCATGCCGGCTTGGAATTCCATGAGCGTAGCGGGAATGCCTACCTCTGCCTGCGGCCCCCATCTGACCAGTCCGTTAGAGAGGTTGAAATCACCGAGTGCCATCGCTTACTCCTTCCGTTGCCTTCTTGATCTTCTTCGCGCTCGCCTTCGCCGTGGCGGGCTCCGGCTTGCCGTCGCTCTTCGTCGCTCCGCCGCCGGTCTTCCCAATGGCGGCGGCCGCCAGTGTCTCGGCCTTCGACGCGACCGCGGGCGGATCCGGGATCTTCACGACGGAAACGCTGTGCGTTTCTTCGAGTCTGTCGGCCTGCGCTTCGTTCAATGGGAGATTTCGCGGGGTACCCTTGGCGAGCGTAAACGCCGCGCCGCCGCCGGCGTCAACGTTGACGCGCGCGGCATGCCCTGTCCATGTTACGGTATGACTCATTTCTACCTCACGGGTTTTCTAGGCCATAGCGGAAGCGCTGGCGCGCGCCGCCTGAAAGCCGGTAGTTGGCGGTGATGGCAAGGTTGACTCGAACCTCGAGCGCATCTTCGTCTAGCGGTTGCGCCATGACGACGGCCTCGAAGTCGACGAGCTGCTCGACAAACTGCAAGCCAGGGCGAAAGAGTCGGGCGTTTTGACCCTCTCCCATGTGCAGAAGGTGCTCGTCCCAGACTCCGCCGATGGAAGTCTCAGGCCCTACAATAGGCCTCCGGAAGACGTCGAAGACGTAAAGGGTCGTCAACGCGACCAGGTCGGAAACGCCTCCGACGCGGTTGTCTGGATCGACGGAGGAGAGGGCGACGATCCCGTGAGGGATCCCCGTCTCTCGAAGTGGTTCGACGGCGTTCGCCTGGTAGAATCTGCCGCCAAGCCATGACGCGATGACGGCGTTCTCCAGGACAATCTCCGCGGTAACCTGCCGGAGGTAGTCCGGCAAGCCCTGGAGGATTCCGGCCGCGCCGAGTCCGCTCGCTGGCATCTTTACCTCCCCACCCAGAAGCCGACGAGTCCCTCGGAGACTTCCTTGCGGAGCCGCGGGTTGGGGCTCGCATGCGGGCGCGACGGGACCGATACGCCGCGAGCGGCGAGGCGAGTTGAGCTCGCAACGATTCCCTGGCTCAGTAGCGCGTAGAACATGAGCGGCACGCCCTGCTCGTCGAATCTCTTCGGCAAGATGCGAGTCGTGATCTCGGCGACGTTCAGGGCG
>Ga0255046_10000005_pt1 | contig 44081 bp, 69 predicted proteins | sample BC1_12_27_MG_FD_183632 | JGI IMG/M metagenome (GOLD analysis project Ga0255046, IMG submission 183632) | Seawater microbial communities from Strait of Georgia, British Columbia, Canada - BC1_12_27 | ecosystem: Environmental > Aquatic > Marine > Strait | place: Canada: British Columbia...
AAATAGGATTGGTTATATCCAGGCTATCAATAAAAAGCCTGTTTACCTTACTTATAAAAAACATGGGAAAACTTACAACTAAAGTAATAATTTGAATATTATTGGCATCTGTATTAGTTATTGTAGTTTGATTCTTTCAATCTAAGAAGGTCATATCACAACAAAATGATCTTATAGCTAGACAATCTACTGTTATCAGTAATTCTATTACATGACCAGACGCTAAATCTAAGAAAACACTAGATGAGATAAGAAAAGAGATGTCTGAGGAAAAAGAAAATATAGAAGAACTGAAAACATTAAAAATTGAAGTGGATCAAAACTTGTTTGATGCAGAAACAAATTATATGTTATTGTTAGATGCTGCCAATATTGTTAAATGAGATTTAAAAGAATCTTTTTGATTGAATTAGACCCAAATGTAGTGTCAGCGCATTATATTGAAAGTCAAGAAACTGGTACTGAAACAATAATAGAACCAATCAAGGTACACAATGCACCTGTTGAAGAAATTAAAGTGAAGTACGCTGAATGAGATGATAGATATAAGAAAGTCGGTCATCTAATGAATATATTTACAGAAGAAGAGAAAAAATATATATGAGAACAATGTCTCCATACGCCAGATCCTGTGCGTTGTAAAGCTATCATAACCCATACTTGCTATCAAGAAACACATTGCGGTAAAGCTTGAGTTGGTACTAGAAATAATCTATTTGGTGTATATAATTCACACTACAAAAACTTCCCTAGTTATGATACTAGACTAGATGCAATAAAGGAATGGTTAGATAAATATAATACATATCGATATAATAACTCATGTAGTCAGATGATTACTAGATCAAGATATTGTGTAAGTTGATGCAATGATCGAATACCTAACTGTCAAAATACATTTAATAAGTTTAAACATTGATAATGAAATTTATTATATGATTACTAGTATGATTAATTATATGATCTTGGATTAATATATTATTGTATTATACATAATACCACGCCCTGGGTAAGGCACTAAAAGACCTATTCTGATAATATCATGGGTGGTTTATTAGATAAGGTAGCACATGTCGACAATGTATTCTGTGCTATCTCTATTCTCACAATGAGTCTAAAGATTTGTATGGGTTAGATTGTAAAAATATCTGCGGGTCTTGCTTGGGTTTATATGTGGGGTAACTGGAGCCTTAAGGTTCGATTCCTTAATACTTCGATTATTTATATTTATATATATCTATGGACGATAAAACCAGAGAGCAACTTAAGATGGTTATTAAGCATCTAAACGAAAACCACCATCCACACACTACACTAATCATAACACCATCTTGATGGGAACTAATGGAATGAGTAGAATCACAAAAAGTAACTGAATTTATCAAAGACTAATTTTTATTAGACGTTCTTCCTAATGGATTTCACATGAGAATATATCACAGAAATTATTATTAAAAAGTGACAGATAAAATCACTCGAGAAAGCAAAAAAAATAGCAAAAGCTATTGAGACTATAGAAATGGAATGTGGTATACATGAATGTAAAATCACATTTTCTGAATGCTTCTTTTGTCCAGATATAGATCTTAATAAACTAATTGATACTCCAATGGAAGAATGTCTAAAAGAGATCATAGAGATATGTAATAATTAAATTCTATGGTATTTGATAGGGTTAAAGCCTATCAGTGCCAGATATTCTGATCCTATAATAGGAGGGGGTAATGATCCTCCTATATGAAGCGGTAGTGTAATGGTAACACGTAAGTATTCAACTATCTAACGGTAGGGCTTGTATACTTAGGTTCGACTCCTAAGTTGCTTCGAATATGTGTTATAGCAACAAAAGTATGGTATGAATGGCGAAAGTATAGACGCTAGCTGAAGAAAAACAGTGATGTTGGCAAGTAACGAGAGTCTTGCAAGGGATTGGTATTCCTACGAACAACACAAATGCAAGGAGAAAGGCCTTGCTTCATGCCATACTTTTGTTGCCATAGTACAATGTTTTAATTTTTGAAATGATATTATGAGGGTAAAATTATTAAAATTAAATTGATATAAAAGTGTAACAAAAATAGAAGCAGTATATTTTCAATGAAAGCATGTGGCTAATATAGATTGAGAAATAATAATAGTTGATGACTATACACCAATAAATAAAGGAAATTATTTTGCTAATGATAAAGAAGGAATAAAGTATCTTATAAAAGATTTAAAGAGTAGTATAGATTATCACACTGATGCAATGATGAAATACCAATCTTTGTTAGAAAGTATTGAATAAATAATAGCCGATGGACACTAATGTCCGTCTCATGTCAAGATCTAGCCTAAAGCTAGAGATTGGCGATTAACTAACCAAAACAAAATTAAAAATGATTAAAAAGATTCTATGCTTATTGTTACTTGTAAACACCGCTTACGCTCAACAAGTAGATACTGTATACTCAGATACTACAATTACAATTGCATTCATTAATGTGTGCACAGGGAATATTGATTTACCTGACACAGTGACACAATTAATGCAAGATACCTCAAACAAGGTGACTATTAAATTGTTTCATGAAGGTGAATGTATTCTTGATAATAAATCTTGGGGGTGCTTGAGAATTTATAAGGCAACGGTAACGATTAGGACTTACGCAACAAAACTAAAACTTAAAACAAATGAAAAAAAGTAAAGAAAAGTATGAAGACCATCATGTGATTTTCGTAGCTGCCGAAGGCTATAATTGGCCTGAGAACATCATTAGAGTGACTGTGAGTGATCATAAATTAATTCACCAAACTCTAAATATTCCATACCAGAAAATTAGAACTTTCCGTATGAATACGAATCACATGGTACACAAGAATTCACAGGAGTTTATTAGAGAGCTCAAAAAGGTTCATTTAGCCTTTTTTGCTAATCTAAATAAGCTTCCACAGAGATTACAACATCAGATGCGTGATTCTATTAGATCACAAACCCTAAGGATTATTAGGGAATACAAACTTGAATTAAAGACTCCAGATTACGATTCTGATCTATTCTCTTGGATTCGATCATTTCATTATTCCTTGTTATTAAGGTAAATACTATTATCATCATATAATACATTTATTGTTTATGGAGACAATTATGAAATGAGATATATTCTGAGATTGGGTTAAAACATGAGAGACGATTAAAAAACCACTTAGTTCTTGAAGGATGATGATTTATGATGAATGTATTTGTATTTGCTGAACAAAGAAGCCAGTACAGAGATATCATCTAAAAAGTTGAGCTTCAGTTAATTGTTGATGTAAGAGAGCTGAAAGGACAAGGAAATTATGAAAGTCTCAAACTACGCATTGATTGGCAGACACTAGAATATATCGTAAGTTTTCTTCAATAAAGACAAGGTGTACAAATAAATTGACTAATGGATACGATAATTATTGATGACGTTGAATTAAATGTTTGTGGGTAGATTTCAAATCATTTCGAGATGATATGTGAGAATCATATCTGAAACACTGTAAAATACATTGAGCCGATAAAACTACTATCGATCGCATCGATTGTAATTGAAACTACTGTAAAGAAAATTGTAAATGGGCGACACGGCAAGAGCAACAAAACAATAGAAGAAACAATACTAATGTTACTTATAAAGAAAAAACGCAAACTATTACTCAACGAGAAAGACAATTATGAGTTAGGGTGTGATTTATAAGAGATAGATTAAAATATTGACGATCTATTAAAGATGCTATTGAAGTGCCGAATTTGTGATGACGTTGAAAAAAATTAAAGGACTATAAAAAATGAAAGTTGAAATAACACAAATTGGAAACTATTATCACGTCTATAATTTAGATGGCAACGAAGAAATATGGGTCACTACAAACAGATTCGCATTGTTCTTAGCTATCATAATTAATGGGTGGGATATACAAAAACAAACAGATGAAGACGATAGTAAAAGGTAAGATGAAAAATCTTAAAAACAAACTTGCAAAGAAAAAGATCAAACAAAAAGGTAGCGGTAAACGTTGCTGGTGTGGCAAACCTGCTCTAAGGTCAGGGTACTGTCCAGATCATTTATAAACAATTAGAGGTGAGTTATATACTTGCCTCTTTTTTATCCTTATATATCTTATGAGACTAACACGAGATGAAAAACTAATTGAAGGATTGTTAAAAGAGGTGCAACTCAAAAAAATAACAAAAGAAAAAGCAAATCATCTAATTGATAAAATAAGGGAATTAAAAAAATCTCTACCAAATTAATGATAGAGATAGTATTAATAGTATAAAAAGTATTATATTAGTGATATTATCGCTCAAATCCATGGTTGCACCGTAACATAAATTTAAATAAGAATAGTGATTAGGTTGAGTGGTATATTTTATCAACTTAGTCTTTTTTTGATGCTTTTTCTGATAAGATAGCGATCAAAAATGTCATTTCAGATAATTTGTCTTCTATTGATAGATCTTTGATTCTTTCAAGGAAAGCTTCAGGGTCTTTAAATATTCTATTATCTATAGGAGTCTTTCAATGGACTTTTCTTCGCATGCTTTCATAGAACAACATTTCTTTTAATCTATTAAGATCTAAATTTCTTCATGGACAACTCTTTGTTGCGTATTCATTATGTCAGTGAATAGAGACTTTTGGATATTTAGACAGTATTTTGATTGCTGATTTATATTGTGCCTCTGTTGGTTTCTCGTTATCGAAGTTACCAGTAAAACAAATACCTATACTTTCTTTGTTTATTTTAAGGTTACTTGCATGATACCCTACTTCGTTTATTCATCTAGTTTGTTGATAAGAGCCATCTCAAGCAATCACGTAATGGTAACTAATATGTAAACCTAAAGAGTTTTTGTTTGGATGTAATCTCTTTTTGTGGTTCGCATTAAATGACTTTATAGACTTTGCTAAGGTCTGATCACGACTAGATACGGAATGATGAATAATAGCTTTGTTTATTGTTCTAGACATCTTTTGGGTTTGAGTTAGATAAATCATTGTTTGCGTTTGTTGTTGTTCCTTTGAAGTAAGAACCAAACACCATACTTATAATAGGTATAAAGCTATCTTCTGAAACAATTCATAATCAGGTCAATAAACACAAGGCTAAAGTTAATATCAGTAATACTATTTTTGTTGCACTATTTAGTATGTTAGAAACAAATTCTTTAATCATAATATCCGTTATTAGTACATAAATCTTCACATGGTATTCAATCTGAATCCCTATCTAAATAAGTGTGTCATATTACATACCGCAATATAGCTGTATTACAATCTAATAACATATCACATGTTACTGCCTTATTTAAATCTATTATCTTTTCTCATACTACAAATTGGTTAGAGTTTGAGCCTCAATTATATGTTACTACTTGACTTGTCTGTAAAAAAAGAAAAACACTTAATATAAATACAATTATAATAAGTGTGATTATTGTTTTTGTGTACATTGCTATGTATTATTTAGAATGAATAGAGTCTGTTTTTTGATATATAATCTCAACCATATCATGAGTCTTTTTTATTAGACTGTCTCACTCATTGTCATGTATCCCATCGTGTATTGTGTCAATCTTGTGATGAGTCTTCCTATGTGACAATATTACTAAAAATAATATAATAATCAATAGTATCATTATTATCAACACAATAATGCTAGGGTCAGAATATATATCATTTAAGACTTCTCTCATGTTTTACAAGGCAGTGATATAAACTTTTCTTTCAATGATTCCATTTCGTTATTCATTTTATCTCTATATTTATCTTGGTTATTTTCCATATTCTGCATTGATTCAATAATCTTCTCAAGAGATGATGAAACTTTATAAATAAACTCAAACATTTTATCCTTATCTTTGGTGTTTTGAGTTCTCAATATTCATATAGTTATGTTTTTGTCATCAATCATCTTGTCTTTGCTAGATAGTAACGTTTTTGTTAACCAAATCAAGGCTATTAGACTCAAAACTAATACAGAACCGATTGGTCATCATCACAAAATGTCTTGTAGTGCTGTATCGGCTATGTTTTCCATTAGCTTTAATTATATAAAATAAATTATCTCTTTTCAATTACATAAAAGCTATCTAGCTCAGCCGTAATGTTTCAGCTTCAAGTTAAATTAGCTACTTGTAGCTTAATATAATCATTTTGATTTAGAAACACTGTATTTGATGAAATATTGAAATATCAGACATCTCTTCCTCATTGTAAATTATTTATTGTCCTTGTTATAATTCTTCAATCTTCAAACATTGAAGTAGCATCTCTCCATATAACAATTTTTAATGAAACATCATTATTTTGGTTAGACTCAAGAATTAGTTGTCAGCTGATTGATATTTCTAAAGGGTCTCAAATATTTCTTAATTGTCACTGAGAAGGAGAATCAAAGTGCTGTAAGTTGCTAGCGGAAAAAGTTCAATTAAGATCCACAAATGTGTTTGAGGAAGTAATATTTGTTGTGACTTCTGCATCAATATTAATTAGTCATCACATAGTAGTGTTAAACAATCATTTATTACCAGCCCATATAGAAGAAGTATTTGTATGATCTATATTAGGTGATATAGTTGAGTCCATTGGATCAAAAACCCCATTCCTTGACACTATCGCTCCTTGTATCTGTAAGGTTGAAGGATTTGGCAAATTTACATCACTAAAATCAATAAATGGTGCAGTAGATCCAAGATCTATATTCATATCTGTTAAGAATCTTGATTGCATTGTAAATCATACCCCAGCCCTAAATATTGCATCAACCATTGCATTGTCTAATCAGCGAGTAATAGATGTTGTTATTCTGGCTCATCAAGACCAAGTTCAAGTAAATGTTAAAGAAGGTGTTCATCAAAATCTCCCAGTTCAAGATTCCAATAATTGTCTATAGCTATCTATTGACCCTAAACTAGTACAATTATTGTAATTAATCGCTATTAACTCCAATGCTTCAAATCATGTCAAACTTGATATATCAAAAACTTGAGAATTTGATCCACTAACTTCTATTTGCAAATTATCCCACACTAAATTTCAACTCCCTCAAACAGGACTAGTAAACATTGTGTAGTTGGCATCATTACAAACCAATCAAGACAAATCAAAATTATGTCACGATAAGTACAAACCTCAAGCAGGCACTTCAATACTTATTCAAAGTCACGTCAAATCAATTACTCCATCTAAAAAATAGACAAAATCAGAAGAAAGTCATCAAGATAATTGACTTGCCTCAATTATTACTTTTTTTGCTTTAGATACTACATGCTCTGCCATTTATTGCATTGTTATTTTTTAAAAGAAATAGTATGTATTTTTTTGTAATCAACATCAATAATCTTATTTACATCTCTGAATGTCCTTAGACAACATTTCGGTAGTGGTTTTATAGATTCATCTATTCACATTATTTTTCATGATTGATTTTTTACAACTGATCAACGCTTAATTAGGTCTCAACTAATAATATCACCCTTCTTTAGTTTTATTGTTTGAGGTACTCTTGCTAATATATCCTCATCGCTACTGCCCTCAACAGGCAATAGCTTATAGTGTGAAGAAATTTTTAATTTTTGATCCATTCTTATAAGAATATTGTTGCTCATTATGATATAGCGCTAGTAGATAAAGCTCATGTTGTATTTACAAAAGTTCTTTTCCAGTAAGTTCAGTCAGGAGATTTTCAAACAATATCTTCATCAATAATTGATGTAACGCTCCAAGACACTCAGTCAACATTAGGCATAACTGTAGTATTCGAAAACTCAACATCAAGATCAGAATCAACTACTATCTGCATAAAGTTTGTTTGATTTATGTTTTGGGTGATCGTATTACCCTCAAATGATCCCATCAAATTAACAATCCTAAACTGAAGTCAAGAAAGATCATTTCCATCAAAAGTAATTCAATACATAGTTACAAATTCAAAATCAGAACTAACTGTATTATTCCAGATACTTTTTGCATGTCATTTGACCGCAACAAATCATCAAGTGAAATCACTATCTCTAAATCAGTCTGTTACTTCAAGGTAATTCTTTTTAAACTCTCCTGTTGTATTCCACCCAGTGTTAGTATCTCATGGGTTTCATATCCAGAAATAATTTCATTCCATATTGTCTGTAACATTGAAGTAGCAATCTTCCATATTAGAACCCCTTAGGTGAAAGTAGTTATTTTCACAATTACCTGTAGGTGTATCTATTCTTACACCTTCAATGGAACCATCATAGAAGTTAAGGTTTTCAATATTAGTGTTTTCAAAATTAAATCCCGATATAGAAGAATTTATTAAATTAAATCCTGAAAATGATCCATTTTCATTTGTTAGTCCTCAATCTATATCTCATCAAATTACTGTGTGTTTACTTATTCAAGAAACACAGAAAGAATAGACTAGTGAGGAATCATTTTTAACTATTATATCTTCACCTCCTTGTAGGTATACTCAAGCATGAAAACAGTTCTGTCCTATAGTAATATTTTGAACCTCTCCCTCATAATGCAGACCACCCGAAAATCAATCAAATTCATATCAAATGACATCTGAAGCAAAGGTTGCATTTAATCAGACTATTCAGACTGAAGACCTAAACCCTTCTACATTACCATAATTATTAAATATAGGCACCTCCTGTATATCGTTTCAGTCAACTGTTATAGTTTTTGTAGTTGATCCCCATGATCAAGAAGAAGTTTCAGATATATCGTTTAGTTCATAAGATCAATAAGTAGATCATATACTATATCAAGCACTAGATGGATCTAATAATGCCCTATTTAGGGCTGATCATCTAAAGTCGGCTGTATCATAATCTAATGTAGCACTTCATATTGTTACAAGATTAGACTGAATAGGGTCTTCTCTCCTGGTTATTCTTCCTTTGGTTACACCCAAAACAGCATTAGAGCTTTGGTCTGTATAATACTGATCATTGTTTCATATAACCAAAGAGAAGTCAAAAATAGATCAATTATTCTGATCTAAAGACAATATAGATATATCATAGTTATTACCTCAATTATCTACAACAGAAATATCTCCACCACCAATTAAATTGGTCATAGTATCATTAAAATCCCAATAATCACCATTACTAAGATTTTCAAAAACGAATGCCCAACTAATATCTAAATCGAGAGCATTATCTAATGTTATGTTAAATCAAGCAGTAGTCATATTAAATGAGGAAACTCATTGCAAGCTAGTAGTAAACACTGTTGATCACTCTCCCTCTTCATATGCTGAATAAGGAGTGGTTATAGTATTTGGTTCTAGTTGATATGAGATCAAATCATTAGGGAAATCTTTACTACTAGCGTATGGAGATAATTCATTTGTGCTTATAGCTATAACATCTAACTCTTCAACGCCTCAAGTAAATATAGTGTCCGTAACTGGATCTTTATATATTGTCTGAAAGTCAGTTATAGTATATAATTGTCAAATCTCTAATAAATTCGAATCTTTCAAAACTATTATTTCAGAGTGTGTTTTACGTACGTTAAGGGAAGTAGAAGATGATCAACTCATAACCATCCAGCGACTAATTCAATCTGATTGAACAATATATGATGCATCAAGTGTTGGTGTAATTGTGTCTAATGTATCACCTCAAGTTGTGGCGAATGTGATAGTATTTGTTACATCTATAAACTTAAGTGTAAACTCATAGAATCAAGTTATTGCTGCTGGGAATGTTACAGTGAATGCTCCTCCTGATGAATCTAATTTAGATGTATTATCGTTTATTCAAAGTGTAATATTTCATGTAATCGCTTTAACTTTTTGGAGCGATGCTCTTATATTTACCATTATTAATACTTAATAAGTAAAATTAGTTAAACAATCCTTGTGCATCAAATTGCTCAACTATTGATTGTGTTATATTTGGACAAGCCTCAGCTTTTGTTATATTTGCAACATCTTGAAATTCACAAGTCTCCATTGCTTGCGACCTTAGAGCGTTATAATCAAAATCTCAGTCATTAGAATTTCATACACAAACATATTGTCCTGTTTTCTTTCAATCTCAGTCCTTAGTTGTGACTATTCATCCTATAACAATTTGTCTATAGCCTCAGTTTTCGAAAAACTCACATCCATCAATATCGAACTCTCTTGTATCTCATTCGTTACCAGCTTTTGGATTAGCTGGGTTATTTGATATTGTTATAATCATTTTGATATATTAAAAACTAAAGATTAGCAGCAATAACATCATTATTGACTACTTGATTTACTACTCAACTTGTGTCATATGGCTTACTCATTAAACATGATGACTTTAAAGTTAATCAATTTATCGTTCAAGTTGGTCGATCAATAGACTCAGGAGCACTAATGGTAAGTATATTATTATAAGAGGTTACTTTTGCTGCTCATGCAGCTCATCATACAGCATTAAAACTCATCAAGGTTCAACCTCATGTTGTGGCAATAGTGTTGTTTTTTAGGTTTAATTGGCTAACCGCTAATCCACCAAACACATTAGCACTAGATACTATATTACATTGCTCTATATCTATAATAGTATCTGAATCTAAACTACTTATTAAACCAGCCACACTACAGTTTCATATTCTCTTAAATTCATGTATTTTTGTTTGTCATGGGCTTACAGGATTTCAAGAAACTAATATGCCTGTAGATATAATACGACCAATATCGTGCAAAGTAACAATTAATTGAGAGGCAGTTGGTGATTTTAATGTTCAAGTAACAGGTTGTACAATATCAACGTTTGATATATATAATGATGATCCATTAGCTGGAATTGTTCATTCTGCATCTCAAGCAAAAACAGATAAATTTTTTACGCTTGTTATTGTTCCTTGTAGGGTTCAAGTATATTTTGATCTAACAAATCACGAAGAAGCTCCCCTAGTGAATGTATCTTGAGTTTTATCTCATGATAAATATTGAATATTTCAATTAATATTTCATGTAAGTATTGAATTGCGAAGTATTATTGATTTAAGAGATGCTCATGTAATATTTTCTGTGAAGTCTCAATTAAGAACATACACATATCACAAAAAAGGCGTTGCTGTAACTGCTGCTTGTATAGTCGAAAACGGCTTGCTTGCATCACCTACTTGTGCTATTGCATTGTCTCAATTTGGAGTAACTATAGAAGTAGTTGGTCAAATAGGTACTGTATGGGTAGATGTTAATTGATTTAATAATATTTTCTTGTGATCTCAAGTACTAGTATCATAGATAGCTACATAATCAGTCGCATCATCTGGTGTAGGATCAGCTACTAATCAATTAATATCTAATTTTATAGGAGTCGCTAAAGAACCATCTCCTTGTACTCATTCTGTTGTGTTTTGTCCTCAAGCAATCGGAGTAGATCAACTTGGTGCATCCGTAAACAAATCTTCTTCTACTAGTTGTCATATATCAACACGTACATTCATTGGTGTATGTTGTTAATTATAAAATATTATGCGTATATATAAGTTCCTCTATCATCCCAAACTAGAAATTCAGTAGTGTAATATTTTCCTGTCGCTGGATCTACTGGTTTTAGTACTTCTCCCGTTCCATTTACTCTATAAATTTTCCAACATTTTTCTCCTGTTCTTAAAGATACAGGCGTTTCACCTGCAGCTATTTTTCCTACAATAGTATCTCCCGCAAATGTTGTAGAGTCTGTCCATGGCATTTCTTCTCTATTTAGATTCAAGACATCGATTACTGGTTTCATGTTATAATTGTATAATGTAAATATTTAGTTAGCGACCAATACCTAAGTACTGGTCACCTTTATAATTAGAAGTAATATGTTGTTCCTGATGAAGCACCAGTAAGTCATGTATCACCTACAGTTAATGTATTTGCTATGGTGTCCCAATTAAATCTATATTGAGGAGCTCATATATTAAACAAACCAGTGTCTTCATATATTCCTTTTCTAAGGTATATATTAGTTACAGGTCAGATCTGTATCCACAATAGTTCAGTATTTGCTGGAACTGCAAGAACCTGTGTCGCTCATGATCAAACAGTCCAAGATCATGTACTTATCAAGGCTGGATTAGCAATTCATGTAACTGGTCATGTGAATGTAGTTGTCCCATTTATTACAGTATTACCATTTAATATTGTAGTACCGTTATTGATAATTGTACTAGTATCATCAAATACATTAGTAACACCGTTATTTGTTTCATATGTGTTATTGTTTTCTGTAATATCTCCGTTATGGATATGGATTTTATTATCATAATTATTTACTGATACTCCATTATACCAACACAACGGATCTACTGCTGCGAATGTAAAGAATCAAGGTGTTCAAGCAGTAATACTAACAGTTAGATCTCATGCTGCCCAAGATGTTGTAATTTCTCCTATATCTGTTGGTGTTACGAAACTAACCACTTGACCGCTTCAATCTAATACAGTTTTAATTGTCTTAGTAACGACTGGATCGACTGTATTATCATATTCTATAATCACCTCTGCTCGTTGTGTTAATGGAGCTGCAGTATAGGGTGTCGCAAATGCAGGTGCTACCTCACACGAAATTTGATTAGGCGTATCTGAGAAGTTTTGTGTTATCTGTGTATAGTTCATAGTAGAACCATCATAATTTGACACATAGTTACTATCAAAGTTTTCAGTCCCTGTTGTTGTAGCGTTATTGTAGTTTGTTGTTGATCAGTTATAGTTTGATTGATAGTTACTGTCATAGTTTTCAGTAGAACCGTTATAATTAGATACATAACCAGCATCAAATATTTGGCTTCCTGTAGTAGTTACTCAACCCATATTAATTGTAGGTGTTGGTAATGCTGTATAACTAATAACACTTTCATCAATAGTATCTGCATTTACTCATACAGAGAATACTAGTTTATTACCTACTGATACTGGAGTATTTAAATAGTTAATACCACCTGCTCATCCTCAAGTACCTTCATTAGTTACCCAAGTAGATCAGTCCCAGATATATATATTTCCATCAGCTGGATCAAAACGTCATTCTCATACTACTGTTCCAGGTGCTACAGGTATTCATGTAGTTACAGGAAATACAGATGGAGAAATAACTAGATTCCAAACAGCTCAATCTCGGATATATAATGCGTTATTTGTATAATCAATATATAGATCACCTAGACTAGTTCCTGTTACTACTCAGTTTGGATTACCTGATCACGCAATTACAGCTACTCAACCTGGTACTCAACCTGTCCCTACAAGTGTCCAATATCAAAGAGCTAGATCTGCAGCAAACGAACCACTAGATTGATGATTTACTGTACATAGATACAAATTACCTCCAAATACTACTGTTGATCTAATGTCGTATGTAGTAGATGAAACGAAATTAAATCTATAATAATTGATAGATGGTCACCATACTTGACAAAGCGACGCTTTCCAGATTAAATCTGTTTTATTAGTAATTTTTTTGATAATATCATTATCGTCACTATCTTGTATTACGAAAAGATCGTCCAAATGTTGTTGGATATCTGATTTCTCTACCAAAGGAGTGAAATTTCCTGGTGTTGTAGATAATTGTTTATCATTTGTAACGTTACCTATACCAATATTAGCTGGAGTAGTGTTATGTGGATTAGCAAAATCTGTCAAATGATTAGATGCTGCATTTAGTTCTAGTACAGCAGTATCGGTAAAATCATTTGCAGTTCTAACTCGTGTCGTTCAATTTGGTACATCATCTTGATCTAATGCAACGACTCATGTTTGTCAATTTACACTATCAACGGAGTTTACTTCAGCTCAAGTTTGTATTGACGCTAATTTAACTCTCTCTCATGGTGTTTGGTATAGATTCGTCGCTCATTCAGGCAAAAAGTCAGTATTGTTTGATGGCAATCACGCCAATACTACTGCTCAGGGCGTATTTTTCTTTAATTGATCAGAATCACTAGTATCAGAGAACATAATGTTATCCGTATTATCTGGTGCAGCTGTTGGCACTCCTGTTGGAAATACTGTCATCTTACTGTCGGTTTGGGTTAAATGGTATTGATGGTCAAATGAAATAGATTACATCATTATTAACGTCTTCTATCTCTACTAAGTTTACGTCTTCTAGTGGATATAAATCTGTATATGCCACTGTAGTCACTGGTGTTCGTGTCATATTTTTTCTTATAATAATAAAGCCCCTTAGAAAAGGGGCACGTTGTAGTAGACGCACGTAGGGGGTGTACGTCTATTACAACACACCCCTACATGTATTGCTTTAATAGTATCTTTATTTTGTTTTATTTCAATCTAATTGTTTTCAAGATCATATAATCTATCTTCAGCCCATATCATATATTTTTTTAAATCCTCTATTTCATAGTAATTGTTGCCGTTTAACGTGGTTTGTGAGTCTAACAAGTCATTTGTCTCATATATCTGATCTTGTAAGTTACTTATCCTATTGTTGGTTGTTATATAGAATACTATCATCCCAATAACTCACATCCATATTAATAATTTATCCATATTTTCCCTACTTAATAATAAATACTTTTAATACTTCTTTTTACCTTTTTTCTTAGATTTTACTCATCACTTCTTACGTGATTTTATTATTGCCTATCTTATATTATAGAGATTGAATCTTTATTAAATATAACTACCTCTTTTTCTCCAGGTAGATATACTCAATCATATCCTTTAGCCTGTAGTTTTTTTATTATAGGATTTAAGTCTTCTGCATAATAAGTTACATCTGTAGTTGCTAACTTCAACTCTCTATTAGGCTTAATCTCTAAGACCTCTCCTCCATCTGCAAAGCGAGCAGCTTCCTTCTTATCGACCGAGAAACTTATACTATTTTGAGGTAGTCAAGAACCACCACCTCTTCTAAGTTCATCAATCTCTGACCCTAATTTAAATCATCATGCTTTGATATCCGCAGCATTCTTTGTACTGGTACCATGGAATAACCTATTTATATCTATATCATAATCCCTAAATTCAGATACCTTAATTGCATTTGCTTTCTCTTTCTTTAAACGTTCCTTTTCTTTGGCTTTAATTTCTTCCATTTTTTCTTTTCTAGTTTTAGGTATTTTCTTTGGTTTTGTAGGCACACTTGGTTGTTGCTCTTCTATAAATCTTCTTACCTTACTTCTTTCTAATAATCACTTATTCGCATTACCTTTAATCTCTATAAGATCTTCATCCGTTAATGAATCAAAGAATTTATTGAAATCTTCAGCTTTTGGTCAAATATCCTTAGCTCTCTGTTTTAGTGAGTCTAATCATTTTTTAGGTTCAGGTTTCGGCGTAAATGTACCTCTTAGTTGCATTGGGTCGTTTGTAGTTCTTGTTATTCCAGGTTGATTAAACATTCATGGAAAGCCCTGGGTTTTATTGAATTTACCTGGCGTATCTTGCAATGGTGTTATTGCTTGAGATAGTGTTGTTTGAAGTTTAGTTTTAGCCTTTTTTGCATCTGATCATTTATCTATAGCATTTTTTGCTTTTTTAATCGCTCCACGTAGTTTTATTATTTTACTAGGATCAAACTCAAATCAAGATCAATCTAGCTTCTTTGCCATAGCTAATAATGCCTTATCTGGATCTCCAAGAATTTTCTCTCCTATTGATGATAATATTCTACCTACTAATTCAATTGGTCTTCATAAAAAAGCAGATTTTGCTATTCAACCTATCTCGCTTGTAGTATCTAATAATGACTTAACTGTATTATCTCAATACTTAGTAGCAAAATGCTTAGCTATTCTTGCTTCACTACCCCAATCACGACCAACCAATTCCCCAAACTCTTTAATATCCCTATCTACATCTCATGCTGCAGGTGAAAATAACTTCTTAATAGCAGATATCGTCTCTGTTCATGTCTTTTCTTTCATAAATAATGGCTTAAATCTGTTCTTCATATTGGCTAATTTGCTATATTCAGCATTAAGTTCTTTATATTGTCATCACAATCATAATTGGTCATCTATTTTACCAACTATATCTTGTTTAATTTCTTCTAGGCTAGATATCAAGTTTTTGTTTTTCTTGATTTGACCTGCTGTTGTCATTTTGTTTTGATATATTTTATTCATATCATTAATTCTTTCTATTGCATCAAACAAGTTATCACTCTTTAATACCTTGTTCCTAATTTCCAAAACTGCACTAATATCTACTGGCGACAGATCCGCCGACACACTCGCTCATTTAACAGGAATTAGGTCTCAATCAACAAACTTAGCGTTATATTTATCTGAAAGAATATTATCAAGCTTACTTATAGATCAGGTTGGATCAAAATCTACATTATCTCATTTTTTAATAGTATCTTTTAGTGCTCCTATTTGCTTTCAAACCGCTTTCATTGGCTCTTCTATGAAATTCTTGTATTTAATATTCATTTCATCCGTTACTCATAATAGGGCTGATTTTTTATTAACATCTTTTTGTCTAGCTTTAGCCATAGATAGATACTTAGCAGCTTGACCTTCTCATACATTACCAATCGCTGTTTTAACTTGTTCATCCATTGGGTATCTTAACATCTCTTGTTGCAATCCCTTCAATGCTTTCTTAGGTGCTGTGATAATCTTTGGCACACCAGGCATTACTTTACCCATTCATGCTTTACCAACATCTAATGCTTTATTTCATAGATCACCTGCTGTTTCAATAGTCTTTCATATACCTTTCGTTACTGTCTTTCAAATCGCTCATCTAGCTGCTCAAGCACCTCACAGTGTTGCCACATCCAATGCACCAAATAAACCTCACATAGCACTTCATATATCTTTAGCTGCTTCTGGATGCTTAGCAACCCAAGACAAAGTCTGCTCTACGGGTGCCGAAGTAGCTATGCTCTCCATTATTTCTTTAGCTCACTCTGACTCCATAGCCACATAAATATCTCTACTAGTTAGTCATTTATTAGTCAAATTATCAACAAATTCCATTACTCACATACCTGCTTCTCCAACAAGACTACCAGCCACATTACCTAAATATCAAAAATTAGCCAGTATAGATTTTGCATTTTGTTTTAATTGTTGCCCAAAAGTATCATCATTCATTTTTGATATTTCGTCCTGTCTCTCAGCTAACTTGTTTGTAAGTTTTGCTACAGTACTTCAATAATTAGATGCCCTAGACATCAAATCTAATCAAATCCTTTTTGCAGTTCACATCTTATATTCCTCTAATGCCGCCTCGTTTCCTTGGTTCTTTTCGATATAGAATAGAGCCCTTTTGGCTGGGTCTGCATCTTGTGGTAATCACATTTCCGCACTAGCTTTTTGTGCTATCTTATCAATATTGGCTGGATCTATCCCATATCTTTTTTCCATATCAATTGCGATATTATCATACATACGCTCTTGTCTTATTGGATCGGAGATTGGTGCTTGCTCCATAGGTTGCTGAGTTTGTTGTGGTGATTGTATCGATTGCTGAGGCTGTTGCACTGGTTGTTGAGCTGGTATTGGTGACGACATCGGAGTTTGTATGTCTTGTAGTCACAACAAAGGATTTGCTGGCTGTTGTATTGCTGGTTGCTGAACTTGTCATTGAGGTTGCTCCATAACTGGTGCTTGTATGTCTTGTATACCTAGTAATGGTGTTTGCTTCATCATATCACCAAATCCTTTTGATATATCTATTTGTGGTAATTCTGCCATAATCTATATTAGTAACTAAAATCTATTATCTATATCTGAACTGAAACTTGCAAATTCTTGTAGGTTGTTTTGTTGGTTCATTATTTGTTGTTGCTCTTGTTCTTGTTGTTGTCTTTGTGTAGCTGCTTCTGGATTAAAAGACAATCAATAGTTCTCTGCTTTTGCTCACACATTCTCATTAAATGTCCTTCTAGCATTTTCCATTTGCTTCTTAAGAAAGCTTTTTGATCTAAATTTTGCTCACAATGATCAAGGAGTAATACCTAAAACATTTTCCATTATTACTAGATCTGGTCAGTTCAGTACTCATAGATTATATATTTCTTTACCCTTTAATAGAATATCTTGATATAATTGATTCATTTCTGTTTTAACTACTCAAGGCATCACCTCACCTCCGTATCTATCTATCAATGAGATCATTCTTTCAAATGATGGTTGGGCTTCTGCCGCAAAATCTATACTCTCATTTAGTTTTTGTTTTAATTTAGAGTCAGACCTAGCAAACAATCAAGGGTTTTTTAATTCAAATCATTTCACCGCATAATCATCTCTAATTAGACTTGCATATGCTTTATTGGCTTGTTTATCAAACTCTCATAATGACGAAAATCACATCGCTTTCAATACTTCGCTATTTGGAGTCTTATTTTCTTCTACCCAAGACATAATAGTTGGTCAATATGAACTTAGGTCTTTATGGCTTGCTGCCATATTCTTCAATGATGCGTCTGTATCTTTAACAGACATCATATTTCAATTCTGGTCATACATTTCAACACTAGCATGAACACCCTTATGATTGAGATCTGGTCTCAATAATTTACCATCTTTACGTACCCAAACCCATTGATTTGTATTAGGGTCAATTGTTTTAACATTACCTGTATTACCGATAAATCACACAGTCTCCCCTGCTCATACTGGAATATTTAGCGATGTTTTACCTGTAAAGCTTGGATCAAGTCATAAATGAGCCAATGTTTTTTCATCTAAATGATCTACATCCATCTTTCTTCCATCTGATAATCTCATACGAACTCTGATATTTCACGTGCTGTGTCTTTCAGCTCATACAATAGTTCAATCTATAGGTGCTTTAAATCATGTTCCTTTTGGTGCTGGATAATCTGCTCCTCTATTTCATTCATAATCATTTGGTGTTTGTCTAAATAAGTCAAACGTATCATCAGTAATTTCTACATATCATGGTGATGTTTGTCATGCTATAGGGTTTGCACCTACAGGTATATCATACCTACCAGATTCTGCGTTAAATTGATATGTATTATCTCAAACTTTAACTGTTTTCATCATATCAGATGCACTATATCATCCAACTTGTTGTTGAAACCTAGATTGTTGCGACATAGTACCTAATATTTGTTGAGGTGTATATCCTTGCTCTAGTGCACCACTAATAATATTTATATCATCACCATTAGGTGTTCACATTTGAGCTAATGTATTATATATTAATCCTTCTTGATAATTTTTATACATATCTGAATATCATTCAGGTATTTGTCACGTAACTTCCATTTGTTTTAAATCCTCAGATGATGTTCCAAATAACGCAACTCATCAGTTCGCTTGTAGAAAATCCATAGATTGTTTTTGTTGTGCTAGTTTTCTTTGTAGTTCTTGCTCTCTTTCTTGTCTAATTCTCTCATAATCACCAACCTTAGCTTGGCGTTCAGCTAACTTAGTTTGTAGCTTATTATCAATACTTATTTGTCTATCGTAAACAAAAGCATTTAATGCTGACTTAGAAATACTTGTAGGAAATTCTGCTTCAATATCTGTTTTAACATTTTTTAATTCTTGTTGCAACCCAGCTATTTCTTCATCTACTCAACTAATCTCTCCAGACAATGTAGTCAACTTATCGTCAGATGCTATGCTTTTAATTTCTTGTTTGGTGGCTTTGTCTGGATCAGCAATACCCAAAGACTCCTTAACACTGTCTGTTGTAGTAGTTGGGGCTTCTGTTGTTATTGGTTTGCCAGAAACTACATCATTAAATTCTTGTGTTTTTTGGTCTTCTTGTTGTTTTGCTAGTGCTTGTTTGTATTTATCAGAATTCATAACCGCCTCCCTAACTGATACTGGAAGTTTAGATGATTTCATAGCCTCCAACATAGTATTGTCATCAAAAGCCATTATTCCGTCTGTTATTTTTTGGTTTCTTAGTATCTCTTCTTGTGACATAGCCACTTCATCCATACCAGTCTCTTCAAATCTTTTAGATAAGAAATTCATAGCTTCTTGTGCTAACTCTGGAGTTCATCAAACCTCTGCAAGCTTTTCTATAATTTGTTTTCTTGTAGATGGATCAATTTCATTCCCTTTAGCAATAGAATCATTAATCATCTTATAGGCCTTGTCTGCTAGTTTCATTGATGCAGATACTGTACTTTTTTCTATACCTCAAATTTGACCAGTAGGCTGACCTGCTGGAATAGTTGGATCTAGTGTTTGATCAACAACTGGTTGTTGCACTACTGGTTGCTGAGTTTGTTGTGGTGCTGGTTGTTGGTATCTAGTTTGAGGTACTTGTTTTTGTTGCACTGGTTGTGTATCTCTCTGCACTGGAGCTGGAGATTGTTGTGTATTTGGATTATATAACGACTGATTTTGTTGTGGATTGTATGGTGATATATTACCTTCAGACATCATTTTTTGTTCTTTGACAATCGGAGAACTATTGATATCAGACTGCATTTTCCCATTAGTTAATGAGACTGCATCTAAGTTATTATCAAAAGTAGGAGTAGGTGCCACTGCCCCTGCTTCTACATCTGCTCATTTAAATCCAGAAACCGTATCATTAATCAATGGTTGTCATAAGTCTTTTGCTTTTGTTCCTCTTACTACCTCTGTTGGGCTCATGTTTGTGTCTGCCATTATAATCATATAATGCTAAATCATGTTTGATATTGTGTTGTTGTAGGAAATACAGTTCATGGTGTTACAGTTAAGTTTCATCCACTATTTTGTCTTACCTCTGCACTAATTACTTGTCATTCTTCTAATCTACCATATCGTGACACTCTCTGCGTTACGTAATCCATATTGCCTATAGTTATGACAGTTGAAGCATTAATCGCTCACCCTACACTATCCGTTCAGGTAGTAACTGCTGTTATGGCTGGTATTTCATGTGAATCATAAGCAACTTGCGTTGTATCTATCATTAATCTTAACTCTGTTAATGTTTCTCCTGGTTTTTGCAGCCATGTGACATATCAATGCAACAAATATTGTCCTGTACGATTAATTGTCGCTGTTTGTATACCTCTAGTATCTGGCAATGTAGATAATACATAATCATTCACTAATGCTCAGATCTTTATATAAGAACCACTTGGTATTGATTGATCTACTGTTGCGTTATTTATATAGCTATATCAGTCTTGTGGTACCCGATCCCTAATTGTATTAGCTCTTATCCAATCAGGAACTCAAGGCAATCAAGGTACTGTAGTTCCATTCTCTGTATACCATAGGTCTCCTAAATAATCTACATATGTTCATGGATTTGCTAAGAATGGTTGCGTTACTGTTGGTACTAGTGGTCATCTATAAGATTGAGCAATATATATCTCAATCTTTCAAGTATCTGTATTATATATCATATCTCAATGTCTAGGATTCGTCGGTCTTTCGTATACCATACCTATAAACCTAAATCCTAGTTGTTCTGGTTTTTGTTTATTACCTTTAACTCAGAATCAGGGAGTCGTATCTGTTACTATAGGACTATCATCCAAGACATTAAGGTCTTTAAATTCTTTATCTGTCTGCTTGCTCATAGAAAATATTCATAGAATAAAGACTTGGCGTTACAGTTGGGTCTGAAGTTGTCATTTCTATCTTATATTGAAACTCATATCACTGTCTGATTATATCTGGAGACGCTATTTTGATATTTCACTCAGTATCACTGATAGTTTTCAATAACTCATATGTATCTCATCCATCTACTGCCACATATATTTTAATTTCAGTGTCTGTAGGTGTATTATACCTTAATACCATTTGTGTTTGCCTAATTTTATAGGTTCACATAACATACTTCTTTGTATAATACAATCATTCTGTTTGATATGTAGGTATTGGTGTTCTAAACAAGGGAAGAGTTACTATAGATCAGTTTCATGACAAATCTTGTACTGACATATATATTGTATCGGGTCAATCTTCAAACCAAAGGGTTCACATATCTACCCAATCTGAATTTATAGCCTCAGTCACTGTTCATTGTGGCAATCAAGGTGTCTTATTTCAATATGATTCTAGTGATCAAGCCTCTGCGTTTGTTATAAACACCGCTTTTTCATTAGCCACCATTGTGAAATTACCATAAGGAACCTTAGATCAATAAGCATGTCTCCATATCTCTTGTCCTGGATAAGCCATATCACGTGTGAATTGTCCCTGTTTAATTAATTGGAACGATTGTCATTGTGATATAAACAACTTAGAATATACCGAAGCAGCTTGTCATGCAACTACATAATCATAATTTCTAGTACCAAATACATATCTAATAGGCTGACCTAGATCTACATACCCGTCGTGTTGTTCACTAAATCCATCCCAGAAATACTTTCTTCCATCTTCTAAATAGATTCCTATTTGTTGACCCTGTCTAGTTAATCATACTACATCCTTTTCTAGTACAATTCCTGGTGACATAAGCCCTGGCTGACTAACTAGTGAGGTATAAATCGTATTCTTACCTATAAAATACAAGATATCTTCACTATCATTCAATGCTACACAATAGTTATGACCATTAAGATCAGGAGCAAATGGTGACAAATCAGGATTAAATCCATAACCAGCAACTGTTGATCACCAAATAGGAGCTCATAATGCAGTTGTAGGCGTTTGAGTCAATTTAAGTTGCCCTCAATCTACATAAAACCCTATCCAATCACTTCAAAACTTAATAGCATTATAGAAAACTCATGAAGGCAATGTATATTCTAATCATCATCCACTATTATATACTTCTCCTGCATCTGTATAATAGAATCAATCAATATGAGCGACAGTTATACCCGCACCTGTACTAATCATTGTATTTACTGCCCTATTTAGCTTCAAAACTTCTGGCTGACTCATTCAATCAGTGTTTTCTTGGTATGCACATACTGCATCAGAAGCATAAGCGTCTGTGTCCGACATTCATCAATAGAATTTGTTGATTACTAGTGTTGCCATGGATTAGTAAACATACTGTTTAAATGAAGCATTATATCATTTCATAGGTCTAATTACTCTTTTCTTTAATTGTCTTAACATTTTTTGTTTATCTACTTCATACTTTTGTTGATAATATCATACCCTTTCATCTTGTTGTCTATGTTCATATACATAAGGAATAATAGATTTTCACATTATATCATGATATTCTCTTTCAATTAATATGTCCGCCTCGGTCATTGTTGCATCTAAATCGTATGGTCTTTGATTAGAGTACATTTGCAAACCATTTGGGATAGAATTATCAGGTGTTGGGAAGATTTGTATGCTATTATCAGTCACAATATAGAACGGTTCACTCTTTGGTTGGTTATCTGCATACCATTCTGGCGCTCTATTTAGATTATCCCAATCTAAAAGCTTTGCTCTATACGGATATTTCTGAGATAGATCGTATGTAACGAACACAGATTCGATCTTTATCTGTCCTGTCGCTTGTGTTGGAGCTTGAAACGGTAGCAATAAAGCATATGAAGAGACTCAAGAAACCAAGTTAGTGTTTCGTACTCTAAGCTTGTAGTTTTTATCAATTCAGGCTACATCTTGCCATAATCTTCTATATTCAATATTCAAATACGAAAAAAGATCACTATCAGGTAGTTCGTCTACTCTACATTTTGATAGTGTTCTTGCATATTGTACAATCTCCGATGGAGTCATATTGTTTTAATTATGGAATAAATATCTATTCCCCCTAATTATTCTGCTAGTTTAGATTGAATCCATTCTGCGTTATTCTTTTTATTAACGGGTACATCCTTTTCAAACTTAGCTTTATATTCCACTCTAAGTGCGTCAATTTCAGTTGTGTCTTTAGTTACAACCACTTTCTCTTCTACTGGAGCCACTACTACTTCTTCTACTGTAGCACCTTCTTTCATCTTCAAAATATCTTTAGCCGCAACCATACGACCATTTCTTTTAAACATTACGTTTTTCATGTCTATTGGATTAACTTAGTAAATATTAACTTTATAATAATAAAAAAAAGGCGGATTTCAACCCGCACTTTCTTGCTATACCATAGCGCATTATTATGCTCCTTCAGAACCGTATAGTCCAATAGGAATATTGATCACTCATGTCTTGTAGTATGACACGTATGTTGTTTGGTGAGTCAATGTATCAACTCTGTCTTCCATACCGTAAATAGTTGGTCTTTGGTGGAATCCTAGATACAATGGGTTTTTTAGAACACTGTTATTGTAGTCTTCCATAATGTAGTAAGCTGTACCACTAGTGATGAAAGGACATTCAATCAATGTGTATTCTAGTTCGTAGATATTTACTCCATTTGCTCCAGTAATTTGTGTTGGTGCATATCTGTTAGGATTAATGATTTTAGAGAACTCTCTAAATGCCTTACCTCCTCTTTTAACAAGAATAATTCTTGGGTTCAATGACATTGGTCTTCCTCCTACATCAGTGAATGCTCCTGCTCTTTCTTGTACATCAGCCAATACATCCAATGATGGTGCTACTGCTGGCAATAGATTATCAAATACATTGTTTCCTGTTGCTGGTAGATCTGCTGTAAATGTATGTGCAGCTGAGAATAGAATTTCTCCATCTGGTGATAGTGTTGCGTTTGCTCAAGCTGAAGCGAAACCATTGTTTAGCAATGAAAAGAATTGTACATTAATTTCATTGTATAATCCCCACATCATAGATTTAGAATCTGCATCATATTCTTTCATGATCTTTTGTGTATCATCTCTTTTTCCTTCGTTGTATTCGAAAGAGTATGTCAAAGAATCTGTTGTTTTGTCGTGTGGTGAAACGATAACTGTATATCCTTCGAAACTGTCGCTTGCTCCAACATTTTGACCTTCTGGTGTTTTTTGTGGTGCTGACAATCTAACTGTAGATACAAACTTTTCGTTGATTTCCGTAGTATCCATAACTCTAGCAACCTTAGAATAAGCTTGTCTGTCATTATGTAGTTCTACTGAATTATCATATAGTTCTTTAGTTTCTTTTGTTAGCCCGTTCATATAGGCTAAAAAATGTGGATCTGATAGTTGCATGTTTTAATAATGTTAAGATTATAAAGATAGTGGTTTATTTACAATAACTTTTACTTTTTCAACTGAACCAACTGTTCCAGCGTCTTCTGTTGCTAGTACTTTTAGTACATCTGTTGCAGAAGCTCCTACATCAATAGTTTGGTTACCCGCACCATCAATTGCGATATCTACTTCTGTATTTCTCATAGTTTTAGCGAATGCTGCATCAGCTGTTCCTTCAATAACTGCTGTTGGATCTGCTAGAACCATAACGTGAGTATCATCAACAACACTCATAACCAATGCGATTTGTGTTGAAGCTGCTACTGCTTTAATTGCTAGTCCTGTTGCTGCATCAATAGCACAGAATTGTCCTTGAACGATATCTGTTGTTAGCGCATCTTTTTCAAGAATAGCAGTTGAAGCAGAATGTCCGTTTTGTCTTACGACGTTAAAGTTTATCATGTTCTAATTTCATAATTATAAAAAAAGTAGGGCGTGCCCCCACTCACAACTAATAATCTGTCTTCTTTATTTAGGCAATCCCTAAACGTTTCTTTCTTTCTTCCAAATAAGCATCTGTCTTCTTTTTAGGTTGAGTCACTTCTCTACCAATGATTGCTTTTCCAGCAGTTCCAAGATAACCTAAAGCCTCTTCAATCGTTATATCCTCTGATTCTGATATTGCTTTAACAACACTATACTTTACCCCAGGATAATCTGATTCAAACGCTTCTTGTTTTCTTTTGGCTTCGTAACGTCTATCAAAATCATCATACATAGCCGCTTTCTTAGATGCTTTAGCTATAGCTTTCTGCTTCTTAGCCTTAAGCTTTGCATTTTGAATCCTGAGCCTCTCCACCTCTGCTTGTAGATCTTCATCAGATCATTCGTTTTGCGAGTCTTCATCTTCATCCAATTCTTCTTCTAGATCAAGATCTTCAATAATTTCTTGTCATTCGATTGTCATTGCTATCATACACATGATAAAAGTGTGGTCTTATTGACGTTGCCTTGGTTTTAATATAGTAATATTTTTATTTATTTCAAGTAATTTTATTTATGAGTGCTTTTAACGTAGAAACTTCGTCCTTTTTAACATTGATTTCTCATCCTCACAATATATCTGCCTTAGACTTCACTAGTTTAGCTATTTGATCTCAAAGCTTTTGCAATTCAGCATCTTTAACTCAAGCTCTCTTTCATTTAATTACTTGTTCCTTGATTTCTCTTAATAATTCATTCTTTAGATTTCTTGCGTCTGTGATTCTAAATCTCATTACTGTATTATAAGAGTATTTTATTTCATCATTTTCAGGGTTACAATTAGTCGCTATTTGTATTGTTGAATCTTTTATAACCTTATTGCAATAATCTATAACCCCTTCTACTATATGATCGTGAACGAACATCCCCTATTAATTATTTGGTAAAGCTTGTTGTTTTTGTGCTATATCTGCTGACATTGATTGTGCTGCCATACTGTTCGCTACTCATTCCATTCATGGTGTTGTTGGCGCTGGTTTATTCAATCATTTCTCTATCATTAGCGTTGTTAATGAATTTAGAACCTTTTCTTTAGAGTCGTTATCTACACATCTATTGATATATATCCATAATGTTTGTAGATCTAGTCATGGTATAACTAAATTATCTGGTATCATATCGAGGTTTACGATATCTTGCATCCTAGCAGCATGTTTCTCGCTTCAATTCATGTCATAAACGGTATGTGTAAATTCATCTCCTTGTCATTGCAAAGAAAACAATTCACGTTTAAACATTTTTTTACCTATTGGAGATACTTCTGGATCTTGCATTACTATTGGCAACATTGCCTGCATACTTGATGCTCTTCTATTATTATCATCTGCAACCTTCCTTTTACTCTTGATAGTTATATATGGAGTATTGAATCATTTAAGCTCTGTGCTCTTTAGAGTTACAATATCTCATCAATCTATACCTAGCACTGCTGCCTTCTCTCTAATGAACGGCAAATTCTCCTGTAATGATCTGTAGTAAATATTTATCCAGAACATTCTCTCACCTGCTACTAATGTTGTTGCATCTACTGAGAACAAGGCATTACTCTTTTGCATTTGAATCTCTGCTTCTCCTAGAGTTCCAGCATCTGGACTTAATCATCTAACAATACCAGTCAAAGATGTTGTGTTTTCTGCATAGTATTCTAGTTGTTTTATATACTCTTGTGTCTTTGTTGTATCATTGCTTTCCATTACTGGAGTTGTAATCGGTCATCATCCCAAATTAGTCGCAGGAATAAACAATGGTCAGCCAGTTGGTTTAACTAATAAGTTTGCTGGATTATCTATCCTATCTATATCATACAAATATCTGTCATATCAGGCATCTCTCATTTGTTTACTATGTATTGCATTTATTACCTCAGTTAATGCAATTTGTGTAGGATAGATCTTTTCTCTATAACTTACTCACGTTGGACTATAAGCATCTACCATCGCATTTGAAATAGATATCTTAAACGGGACTAAGATACCATTCTCTTTTTCTTCCTTTGTTCTTGGTAATAATCTTTCCCACTTAATAATCTTTGTTTGATCGTTAGCTAGCACACAGAAATACCTATGACTATTAATTGTAATGAAACAATTGTAGACATATACAGTATTGTCTGTTGAATCGTCTGAGTTTTGTAGTCTATATTTCTTTCAGTCTTGATTTTCACTGTTTCTAGAATAATCACCAGTTTCAACTTCTTCTAGATCAAAATATCATCACGACAAAGCATCAGTATATTGCAAAGCAGAGAGTGATGTTTGAAAATTAAACAAATGATAATCAAAATCATTGTCTATAATTGATCAATTCGGATCATAATACCAAGACAAAGGCGATGGTGTAATAAACAATGGGCATTTATTTACTTTATCATATCCATTGTATACTCTCAAACCTACTCCATAATCAAATATATCTGACAATATCTTTTTGTCTTTAAGATCTTTTTTCATGTTCTCTATATCGAACTCAGCTATCTTGTTTATTTTTTGGGTTATCTCTTTATCAAAATAATCACGCTCATTAAACACTGGCGTTAATCCTTCACCTTGAAACATTGCAACAAAACTCTTTTTATAAGAATATGCTAGATCATAGACTTGTCTATCATCAGCGTGTAATTGTTTAAGTGCTTCATCTATACTTCTATGATAATTACGCCATTGTCATGATGAATCATCTGAGTTATTATATCCAATTTGGATTTGTTCACATACACTATCATGAAGCTTTTGATTTTTCATGATATCTTCCTGTGTAATTACTTTTCTTATTCCCCAGTCTTTAATAAACATAGTCTTTGGTTTAATCTAAAGCCCCTACATATTATTTAATATTTAACTTTTTGCTTGTATAATTCAAGCATTAGAATATTTCCTACGAACTAATAATAAATAAGCATCTGATACATATCTAAACGAGTCTGCAAAATGAGACTCTACTCAGTGATAAGGTTTATCCTTAAAGATTGCACGATGTTCATCATACTCCTTTCTATATACTTCTATATGCTCTAAGAACGTCTTACATTTATCTTGATCTACCCATACATGAGCAAAGACTTCTCTTGTTCTATTTATATTCTCCCAGAGATTGTTTGTTCTAGCCAGTACTTGGATATTCTCTATCCCTGCACTTCTCGCATCGTCTGTATAGGTTCTTAGTGTTGACTTAGATCTTATATTAGCATCATGAGGTAAGAAATGTTTCTTATACTTATATGGTTTATCACGCAAGACTTGAGCATAATGTTTCACTCATTCGTTATCATTATAATAACTATCTATAATTCTCAATTCTTTACCGTAGATTTGAAAGAATAGAATTGTTGTGTAATCACTTATTCACACATCCCATGCTGTATATACATCTAGTGCATCATCCCAAGGAACATGAGAAAACCTTCACTCGTGTCTTGCTTGTTTGATTTGTGCTCCATAGATCGAACCTTTCACATCATACGCTTCCCAATCTCATTCTAACCAAGCCTTCCTTAGTTGGTCATCCTTAATCCCTCTCAGATATTTTATATAATCTGGATCTTTATCTAGCAAAACTTGATTATCTGTAATCTTAGCTGATATAAACACCCTAGTGTTTCATTCGCTGTCTTGATATCTTAATCATGGTCTTGTTATATCTACAAACCTTTTCTTTACTCGCAGCCTTCAAGGTCAATCTGGATTAGTAGTTAGAAAGATCTGTGGCTTTAATCATGTAACTGTGCTACGTAATGAACCCATCAACTTCTCATACTTCTCTTCTGCTGGAATCAATGTCAACTCTTCTATCAACATCTTTTGATATTCATGACCCTTGTATTTTTCATATGATTGTCCTTTAAGGTATCATGTTCTTATCTCTGCTCAGCTTGGAAACTTAATCACACAAGGATTTCATGATTTGACAGCACCGAAGTTAGAATATATAACCATTGCTCTATCTATCCAATCAACAAGATCGTTATAACTTTCTCTTAGAACCAATCATCTTAGTCATGGATTTTCTACCCAACGCAAAAACCAACATATTCAAGCGTCGGTCTTTCCTCATCATCTTGCTCACCCATAAAGTATCTCCTTTTCTGTTCTAGTTAATACCTTAGTCTGAGGTCACGGGTTCGGTTGTCGTAGAATCTCCTGCATCATCACTTAGAGGTGGTAAAGTAACTACCTTTGCATTTAGGTTTACGTTGCTTGTTTGATCTATCTTATCGTTGTATCTTTTATCTCTTCTCTTTAAGATCTCAACAGCCGCTTTCTCGCTTCCATTTGAAGCAGCGTTAAACAACGTTTTTCTGGCTACAATAAAGGCATAATCCTGTGCTGCAGACATTTTATCCGAAAACTTCTCATCTTTATCTAACCAATCATAATAAGTAGACGTCCCTATTCCTGCTTGAGAACAGGCTTCTTCCACCGTACCATCTATATGAAATATCTCTACAAGCTTATCCTCTATTTCAGGACAACGTTTAGTTGGTCTTGCCATTTAATTGTTTGTATATAAATTATTTTTTATTTATAGCATCTTTTAATACATCCTCTACTAATCATAACACCACATCTCTGGTTCATTCATCTTTATCGAGACAACAAGCCATTCACTCACCATGAGCACAGCAATAATGTTTATGCTTCTTTGTATCAAGATAAATATCTAACTCTTTAGTGAATTTATTCATATGTATCTTTACCATTATCCTTTAATTAATAAGTCTGCAATCTTTACTAATAGCTCTATATTTCCTTTACCACGTGTTCATTTAAGAGTAGAGTTATCTAGGCTATCTTGTCACATTACCATATCTAATATTGCAACTATAGCTTTTCCTTCTTCTTTTGTAATATTTACTTCTACTATCTTTTCGTCTATTAGAGTTGTTAGTGCTTTGATCTCTTTTCTTCTTTCTTCTATAACTTCTTTTTTAGAGGCTCTTTCAGATTTCTTACCTGTTATCTTATTTTCGTCCTCTTTTAGTTGTTCTAGTTCTTTATTGAAAGGTCTATAAGCTTCTATAAATTCGTTTACTGCGCCATGTACCTTTTCTTCAAAGATAGCCATAACACTTAATATATTTCTTGCCTCGCTTATATTAGTTACTCTTGCTCTAGCTATTAGATCGTTTAGATAGAAGAGATTTGTATTACTGATTTTCATATAATCACAAAAGAGAATAAATTTGTTATACTTAGTTATACTTAATTAGTTTTGTATTTCAATTAGTTATTAGAAATAAGGTCACTTCATTCATAATCCTCTATGTTAGTAATATCTATATCGAGCTTAACCCTTATTTTATCCCTACATTTCATACATATACTTTCTCCATCTATTGTTATTTCTTTTATATGCTCATATCAACGTATATTTCTAATATCTAAACATAATGGACACCTAATCCCAAATTTTCTAAAATAATAAGCCATTCTAGCTTTAATATATAAACTACTTATTCCCTTCTGTAGCGTTTAAATGTTTACGTGCAATTAAAATCATATCTCCATTACTACACCTATATTTTATCATTTCACCAATTTTTATAGTGCTTGGGATTATGTCTTTGATAGTTACCTTATAATCGTTTTTTAGATGAAAAATAAGGGGCTGAGGCGTTCAAGGTCGAGTATTGTTGCCCTTCGATTTAATTCTAATGTATGCTACGTTTTCGGTGTTAATATCTCGTGGTAACTTGTCCGTTACTAGCGTAGTAAACATTGATTGCTCTATCAAAGAAGTATCTATATTTTCTATGGTACGTACTGATCAGCATACAAAGTGTATTTCTTGATCTACTTTATCTCACATTTGATTTACAGTACTATGTAGATTTGTCTCAACATGTGCATTTTTTGCACTAACTCAATACACTCTCTCCAGTCATTCATTTATCTCTTCTGCTAGTTTTTCTTCTTTCTCCTCTCACCCTAGAAAGTCAGATGCTTCATAAATAGTATATCATGCTTTCTTATAATGTTTAATATTCCCATAAGAAACTCATGTATCTGTATCACAATATTTATCGTCTTGATCATAAGAATAGCAAGTTGACGACTTATAGTTGTGTCGTTGATCTATAAAACTATCTATGTATTTCTTTGTACCTCTTCCGCTAATTTTTCACATCATATCTAATATTTGATATGCTTGAGCTTTTGTCCCTACATGAACCGCATCTTTAGATCATAGATTCTTGATCTTGTCTATTGCCTCCTTTCTTTTCATAAAATTCTTTAAGCTGTAAAAATTTATTATATGCTCCGCCTCAATAATATCTATTAATTATAGCATTCTTCCTTTCATCACCTTCAGCTGTTGTTTTTCATATACTTCGATTAAAATCATATGAACTATCTATAAGTCTTTCACATTCATTAATAAACATTCTTGCGTAATACTCTTCTTTATTCATAGATTTTCTTTATTGAAATTAAAATCTTTAGTACTTCTTCATCTTCTACTCGATCATATAAATCTCTATCAAGTAAACTAGTATCAAATAATACGATTACTAGTTTTTGCCATAAATCAATTATATCAGTGTTTTGATTATTTATAGCATATGTCTTTAGTAGTGCGTATAATCTTCATCGAGTTAGTGGGTGTCAAATAATTGTGTGACTGTTGATAAATTCAAACTTTGTAATCTTCCTTTCCAATCAAGAAGTTCATTCTATAATATCTCAACTCATTGTATTTTCAAAACAAGTTATTCTATAAGTAAAACAACGGTCTCACATGCGTCATTTTTGATACATACACCCAAAACTTAATCTCTTGTCACTAAACGTCTTCATATACCAATCTGTAATTTCTTGTTTCGTTATACTCATTTAAGTTAAGTATCAATTTAAATAAAGGTGTAATATAAATAATCATTCAATTGCTACTACTATCCATCAGATCGTAAAAAACATTAATATACAATTACCTATTAATTCTTCTCTTTTCATAGTATTGTTTTATATAAAAAATTTAACCTGACTTATTCTCGTATTTACAATTCTATTGCTATTTTTCAACTAAAAACACCTAAACTATAATCAGTTAGTGTGTCTTCTATTAATATTTTCTTATCTCAAAGGTAATGACTCCTGAACCTCTCTACCCTAATCTTAAATTCCTCCTCAGACTCATTAGTTTTTGATTCAAGTTGAATTTGCATTATAACTCTATTATATATCATTCTTCCTTTTTATAGAAATTAAAACATTAATATTCCCTAAATCGCGCACCACATTCCTTACTGTCTCATTGTACCGCATTACACCTAAATTCTATAGCCTTCGTTTCGTACTCTCCTCATTCTCTCTTATAACAATGATGATTATATGTTGCAAATAATCAAGTTGATACGACACGTTGTCATTCATCAGGCACATATTGATATATTTTACCAGAAAAAACACTTATATCATAATTCCAGTCATATATTTTTTCTCATTCTCAAGAAAATTGACATATATAGTAATTATCTGTAACATTACTGTCTTCTAATAGTTCTACTATGTAATTACCATTGTACGGCTCACACCCACTAAGTATCACTACTGCTAGTATAGGTATTATTAGTTGTAGTTTCATGATTAACCTAAATTAAATAAATGATAATAGATCTTTTGCTTTCTCTATAAATTTTTGAGTATCTCATATTTTCATCCCATGTGTTATATAAGGGCAAGAACTATAAATTCTCTGATTTTTTTCTAACTTTTCCGAATAATTTGATATATATAGTAAGTGGTATAATATATCGTAAGATGGTTTTGTTTTATCTATTCATGCAATAAACATACCTCGATACTCTATTTTTTCTGGACTTGGCCCAAATGACATAGTACTTTCATAAACCTTTCATTTATTAACTATAACTCGCTCCTCTGCTTTTTTATTCCAGTACTTAGCCTTCTCTCTATTTAATTCATCTTGTTTTAACTCTAGTTGTTTTTTTAATTCAAATATTTCATTCTTTATATTTTTCATAATCATCTAACAATCTAAATATTTACTGTGGTGGGTTAATTAAGCTCAATTGTTAGGGTTTCGTAATCATACATCGATATATGGTATCTATCTAATAGCGCTTCTAACTTTGACAACTCTTTCGTAATATACATATTGTTTTTATAATAATACTCATCTAACCCTTGCCTAGACTCAAAATACTCTTCTTGATTCACTTTTAAGATCCTACAAATATTTCTAACATCTGACCCTAGGATAATTCACATATTAATTTGTATTTCTCGTGCTTCTTTCTTCATTATATAATCTTTATTGAGTTAAATAATCTATATATAATCACACTATTCATCCTACCATAACAGCCCCTATCAACATTCAAAAAAGAACGGGGATGATATTCCACATATCAGCTTTATATATTGTATCTCATATTTTATAATCAACTCATAACTCATCTAGGGCCTCTAATGTCCTTCTATCTATCGTGATAGTTACTTCACCTGTAAGTTCTGTAGTTGTGTATGTTCGCTCTGATCAGATATTTGCATTATTCATATATATATCGGCATATGGTCTTGGTCGTATTGAATCTGGCATCTATATACTATTACTATCTAAATTTTCATACTTTACCATTGCTTGCATAAACATTAAATTATTAACGGGGTCTTCAATTAATCATCATATTGGTTCGTATCAAAACTTAATATATTTACTGACCACGTTAGATATATAGACATCTTCAATTTCAAAAGGAGTTCACCTTACTATCTTATACTCTACTATCTTTCTATTCATCCTTTAATAAGTTATTTATTTAAAAAAAGGGTCTGACTCCTTCAACTACAGATAGTATATTCATGTCTATCTATAATGTAAGTTTTATCATCCCTTTAGTGTATACTTTTAGTTATCAGTTTGTTTTTTTTAACTCCATTTCCTTATTAATTTTTTTCCATTTCTTAATCTCTTTAATCATATGATCCCTATCAAGAGTAACTATTCTATGTTTTTTGGACTCCAATAATTCTACTTTCTTGATGCCTATCTTTTCAATTAATCATTTTCTATATTCAATAGGGGCTCATCATTTAAACCCATTACAGGTTTTACATTGCAAATGGATATTATCTAAATCAAAAGCAACTGAATTTAATCTTCTTGATAGATAATGTCCTCCATCACATCATTTATAATGTCTTATGTTTTCGCAAGAAATACATTTTCAATATCAAGCTTCATTTGAATCTCTAAGTCTTACATATTTCTGTAATGCTGTTAGTAGATCTTGTTTTAATTTTGGCAAGGTTTTTCAATTAGACTTATATTTTACTAACTTATATCACTTGATGGCTCTTATTTTGTTTTTAAATTTGGTCTCGACTTGTCTCTCTATCTTTTTTTTTGCTTTTTCCCATTCCTGTTCTTGCTTCAAAATTATTTTACATCTCTTTGTGTCTAACATTTTAATATATTTTCTATTTAGAGACATCTCTTTTGCAAAAAGCTTTTGTTTTAATTCATGAGCCATCTTATATTCTAATTCTTGTATTTGTTGATCTTTTGTTTTTTTCATACCTATGCTATACAAGATAAATATTTAGAAAGGAAGCAAATCATCAGAATCTTCTACTTGTACCCCAATCTCTATTTTCTTAATACTCCAAGCATTCACCCCATTATAGAATTTACCGTTATACTCGTTCGCTCTAAAGTTTAATGATGCCTCAATATTATCTCATACCTTAAAGTCGTTTAATATATCTACTCTATCTTTAATAAGATCTACTGCTATTGATCCTTTGTATTCTTTATCAGACACTTCTTCGATAACGAATGTCTTTTTGCGTAGATTGTTTTGTCCTACAGTCTCTTCTTTTCCTATGTAAGTAATAGTACCCACAAATTTTCCTTCTTTAATCATAATAATGTTTTGTAATAATAAATAATTTAATCTGAGTCTCATTCATATAAACAGTCACAACATATTACCTGTCATCTACACATAGGACAGAGCTCATTATCGCATCAAATTACATGCAATTGTCATTCCTTTACCTTACAATCATGACACTCTACTCAATCTCATCAATCATAAGCTATACGATCCACATATGCTATAATTTTATATGTTTTTTGAGTCTGTGCTTCCTTTATCCTCTCTGGTCGTTCTGGTAACATAATGTTTTGTAATAATAAATCAAAAATATTTTACTGATACGGTGTACGTCTACAACATAGTATTAGTATTTGGTGATAACTTTTAGTTAGTTCTTTCACCCGTAACCATAACTTGGTTCTCATTCAGGTCATCTTTTTTTACTTTATCCATACAGTAATGACATACAGGTATAGGTATCTTATCGTTACCTAATGTGAAGTTTATCTTTGTTTCTGTTATCTCTACTTTTTTTCAGCATTTAACGCATATTTTGAGCATTGAATAAATTATTAATTAAAAATACTACTTCTTTCTCTGTTTTCTATAGGCGGATCAATAGCATTTAATTTAATTGACTTAATACTCAATGTTCAGTCATATAATTCTATATTAGTTACTCTAAATGATTCATATTTATCTGGATAGTCAAACATATCTATCACAATATGAGCAAGTAATTCGTTTGGAGTCAATGTTTGTAATAATCATATATCAAAAGTAGATTGTTCTTGATCTTTAGTCATTATTATTATTTTTTTTATATAAAACTTTATTTACTAGCCTTTTTGATTTTTATGAATTTATCAAATGCTTGTTTGAAATCTCATCATACACGCTGTGACAGTATTCATAGAGCCATCCAAACTTTACCATGAGTTTCTATTAAATCATTTGATACTTCAACTATATCTTTGTTTGTAGTTCAAAAATCTAGTATAAAATCTTTGAGGCTGGTAACATCTTTCATTGTTTCTTGATCTATGTGTCTTTTTTTTAATGAATTAAGCATTATTAGGATATGTAAGATATAAATATTCACAAACTATTTTGCGCATTAAGTCGACATACTTTTTATCAAAGGTTCATTGTTCATTGAACTGAATAGGTATCCAGTTTTCAGGCAGAGGGATTTGAAACTTCTTTCTCAGCGCTTTTAGTAAGAGATATTCAGTCAATTTAACCTCCTTAATTTTTTCATACTCACCCATTATATGTAAAGCATCTCACCTAACACTTTCAGGTAGCGATACGATTAAATCGTAAATCTCATTAGACGGTATTGGTCAATACGATGATATATTTGTAACATTTAATCTTGTTCAAGATACTGTCACGAACTTATTAGTTTCTAGCAAAGCGTCTACTAATTTAGCTTTATCTGCTTCAAATATAAATATTTGTTTATCATAAGTCTTAAGCATAAATAGTTGTTTAAACTCTTTAATTGCCGTCATTATATATTTATTTTAGAAACTGAAAGATTCTTTTTAGGGTTTTTAACTTCTCAGTACATCTGGTTAGCAACTTGTTGCAACGACGCTAAGTCGTAATAGATCTTCTTAGGTGAAGATATCTTTCTAATATCGTACTTACTCTTAGATATCAGTGCTAGTAATCCTGATAGATAATCATCCCGCTTCCATTCTCAGGACGCAATCTTATCTAATTTGTTAATTTTGTTTATGAGATGTTTAGCATATTGACGTTGTTCTTTCTTAGTTCAATCTACTATTCAGCCATTTACTCATTTAATTAAATCTAAACACAAATTCACATCCTCGTTTCAATAGACTTTAGTCTCTTTATCTTTAGATAAAGTTATTTCTTTCTTTTCATTATCAGTAACAGTATCAGTTACATTAACAGTATCAGTTACAGCTAGATTTGCTAGATTTTCTTTAGCAATTTTAGCACTTGCTAGCTTTTGCTTAGTTTTGCTTGATTTTGCTAGTCATCATTTCTTTCCAGCTATCTTTCTTTTTTCCAATACTTCTTCTCGTTTGCTGTTATTATCATCTATCTGTTTCTTTATTTTAGACCAGATAAACTTAATTGGTCATATATCTCACACCTCTATTCAATTGTAGTAATTCATTATTGTCTGGAAAAATAGTCATTTCTCTTCTAAATTCATTTCAGTAGTGTAGTCTATCCAATCAGCATAGACTATAAAAGTTTTCTTTGCCATCAAAAAAATACATATAATAAAAAACTAGAGGACCTAAGCCGCCAAGCCAAGTATCCCCTAGTTCTTTATTATATGCATTAGAATAGGTGGCGGCTTAGATTTAAACTTGATTGACGTTTCGATCTACTGCCATCCTATACAAAGAATCGTATCTTTCAATACTAATTCAATAAAACGAGTTTACATTTTTACATTTTGTTTTCAAGTATTTTTATGTTTATTCGATAACTTACGGTTTGCATTGATATTATCTATTAAGTCGGTGATAATGCTTTGAAAACGTAGTGATGCAACCAACAAGTCCTTCGGGGTTGTTTTTTTGTTTGACTTCACTATAACAATAATATCATTGGAATACACAACCGAGCACATAAGATTTCAAATGTAAGATGATCAGAGCTACGTCCTCTGGTTTTTCTTTCCCTTGAAAACAATACTAACTTTCTTATCTTATTATTAGGTTTATGCAAAACCGTCCTTAAAAGACCTGTTCGACCAGGTCTTTTTTCTTGAAATAAATGTATTTTTCTATATTGTTCTAATACCAATATTCAGCGGAGATTAAAATGCGAGCTATAGTAGTGCATTAATCTTGACGGCTGAATTTTTTTAATAACCAAAAGTTATCACTAAATTGTTATTATATATATATTATATGTTTTGATTGTTTATTATAATATTGTTTAGTAAAACTTTATGATCAAATAATTAATTATGAACTTAAGAGATATAAGAAAAAAAACAAATAAAATTGTAAAAAGATTAAGCAACCTAGATTCATTGATTAATTATTTACAGAAAACAAAAAAAGAAGACTGGATGTTAGGTGTATGTGCATCTAAAAACTGAAAAAAAAGGTGTTTATTAGGTCACATATTTTACTGGGGGTGAGGGGATGATTGATCGTGATCTGAAACTATAGATATATTTGAGGATATGCGAGCTACAACATATATGTTTTATCCTGTGAATGATTGACAACACCCAAAATATAAACAAAAACATGCTAAAGATAGGTGTATACAATACTTGAAAGACCTACAATTATGAAAAAGAAAGACTACGCAACAATTATGTGAAGATCAGGTTAAATTTTTTTAAAAAAAGAAACACAATGGCGCAATTAATAAGGAAGTTTGAGTATGAAAGTAAGATATTACAAAAAAAAATAGAAGCTGGGCGATATTGGGACTCAATGAAAATTATAGCGTTCTCAATAGATTGATCGAGTATAACACTATGGACAGAAGACTTGCTTCAAATACGAATTAAATGGGACGGTAAGACCTTAGATTTTATTAGTAATAATTAAGTATGAATAGATTTAAACAAAGAGTACGAACAGGAAATTGATTTATATATAACTATGAAGAAAATTGCTGTAGCTGGGACACTGCATTAGATGAGTATTGTGATTACGATAAAGAAGCTAAAGTCTATTATGGGAAAAATAGATCACAGTGCACATGACTTAAAGATAAGAATGGAGTTGATATATATGAGGGGGATATCCTACAATTTTCAAATAAGCGAGAACGATATAAAAAGTTTTGATTAAATAAGGAAGAAGTTGAGAACAATCACACAAAGTATCCCTACGAAAGGAGAGAAGTTGTTGTGCCTGAAGGGTATGAGCGATTATTGTCTAATGAAATAATGCAATACCGAGAAGTCATATGAAATGTCCGAGAGAATCCAGATTTACTTAATAAAGACTAATATGTTTGGTTATAATCCAATTCAGAAATATATAATAACAAATATTGACAATATTCTTGAATGATTATCTATAGATGATTTAGCGTTTATTAAAAACAGAGCATCTAAAATTAAAAAAGAAAAAAAATTATTGAAAATGTCTTTAAATAAAACAAAGCTGACGTGGGATGTATTCATAGATAAAAACAAGGAACAACTAAAACAAACCAAAGGGATGGAGGATAAAATAATATTTACTAATCACGCTAGATATAGAGGATGGGAAAAATTAGGTGAAGATGTAGAATATATAAAAAATGACATCAAAAATTTCAGGAAGCATGGGAAGGTAATATTAAATAATAAATTAAAAATATATACAAATGAAAACAGATATATCGTAGAGTATCTACCAAAAGAGGATAAATATATAATAATAACTTGTTATAAAAAATAATTTAACCCCTAATAAAGATAATGAATAAAGAGTTTGAAAAAATGATTAGTGAAATAACTTCACTAGATATGCAAGCATCAGTAGATAATGATGATCCAAATGAGTCACATATCACATATACATATAATTGAGGAAAGCAGGTTGTTGTTAAATGTGATGAACGAAAGAGAACTAGCGAAGACTTAAAAAGTGAAATCATCCGAAGGTTATTAAATAGGCAATGCAACTATAATAAAAATAAGGCAATACTTAAATTTGCAGTAATAGTATGTTTTTTACTTTTTATAATGGGATTGTTTAATGTTTAAAGCAGCGAAAATCAATATAGCAGACCTAGCCAAATATCTAGGACTAGAAAGACAATTTTTATATCAAATAGATAAGGGAGAAAGAAAGTTACCCAAAAAATATCGACCTTTAGTGAGAGATTATATCCAGATAGTTGCAAGTTGATTACTGGCGTTAGATAACATAATGAAAGAAAGTTAAAAGAAAGTCTTGCATTACAAATGTAAAGCAGTATAGTTTAAGACAGTCAAGCGAAAGACACAGTCAGGATTCAAGTCATTAGTATTTATACTATACCTTGCAAACGTTAAAGCTTAGATCTTCTTTATTAACTATACTATTATTATGGACTTCATCTATTCAGAAGAATTAAAAAAATGATTTGATACTGACATGTATATATCAGATTGTATACCATCTCTTAATATTCAAAGTGAAGATAGTTTATTAGAGAAGTTGTTTAGCGGTAATTTGTTTTTTGAAAAACTATTGGGTATAAAAAGACATACTGATATAAATGATGCTCTATTACAAAACTATTATAATTATTGTTTTTGAAATGATGCTGAGTTAAGAAATTGATTTAAAGAATATCTTAGAGATTTAGGTTATAGTAGTACTGAATGAGTAGAAGATGGATATGAAAAATATTGTAGAGAAAGTTATAGTGAAGTATGTAGTAAAGAAGAGCTCCCTTTATTTAATAAACTGGACTAATGAAAAGAGAAATAGAAGTAGGAAATGTGTATAGATTAGATATACCGCAAAAAAGGATGTATTGATGAGACGATTACGCTTATATTAGAATTGTTAGTATGAAATGAGATCACTTCTATGGTGTTAACTGGTTGTCTTATAATTTATTTTGATTTGGAAGTACCAGTATTGTTACTAGAGAATGATTGAATGGACGAATCTCTAGATCTAAGTATGTTTGAAAACTAAAGCCTCGATATAAACGTTTATTTGGTAAACAAATATGGGAAAATGATAAGTAATAGAGATCAAGCAATTGAAATAAGTGAACAGTTAGAACAACAAGAGAATAAACAAATGGATTTTGAGTGTTATGATTATGATGATGAATATGAATACGGAAATTGAGATATTTGATGTTGACCTGATTTTTAATATTTAACGACAACTATAATGAACTTAAAAGATTTAAAAGCCATTATACCAACTAAATTTAGAATAGGTAATTGAGTAGGTAATTACACAATGGATTGATCTATAAAAGTATATCAAAAGTTTTCTGTACTTGGTTATATCGATGCTAGGGATGTGATGGATTTCTTAGATAAAACTGTAGGAGAAGAGAACCGACAAAGAGATCATAAAGAAGTTGCTTGAAAGGTTTATTCATGACTAGGGTTGAAAATATGAGAAGAGCGAGTCTGGAAATGGGATTGTTGAACTGCTAGTAAAACAGAAAAAGATAAATGACAAGCTAGTGACTCATTCAAACGTGCTTGTGTAAACTGGGGGATTGGTAGATTTCTATATACATTACCTAATCTATATATCTCTAAATCAGAGGCTGATAGCAATAAATATAAGATAACAGAATTTGTTAAAATTAAATTTAAATCTAATTTACTTGATCGACATATCAACAATAGTTAGTTTATATATTAAGTATAAAATGAAACCAATAATAGTGTTTAATATGAATTCATTTAGAAAACTAAAAAGAGTATCTAATAAATATAAGACATCATATGATGCTCTTACTGCAATAGAAAAGGTTTATACAATTAATAATAATTATAGAGAAAAGATTTTATCGCTTTATGAGGAATAATGTTGTTTAATATATTAGTATTATTATGTATACACATATGAGCATATTTATGTGTATACTGGGAAACATCATCTAGGTCATCTTTCTATATATGATTGATTGTAATGTTTGTAATGTTTGTAATATGATCATATATAGAGCCTATCTAATTTATATTAGTGATATATTATGAAACCAATAATAGTATTTAAAAAAGAGGATTGACGTATTAAAGACAGAGAGAAATTTAAGTTATGTTTCACTAATTTAAAGGACGGTAAGTATGTAATAGAAGAATGGAAGAATGTAAGGAGTTCTCAGCAAAATAAACTATATTGGAGTATTCTTTCAGAAATAGCACACTATACAGGTGACCTAGATCATTATTCACTGCATCAGTACCTACTATCTAGGTGTATGAGAACTACAACTACAGACATGGACACCTCTGAATTTACAGATTATATTTTTTTCTGTAGACAATGGGCAGAAATGAACCTGTGAATTTATTTAGATCATTTAGATTAATATGTTTGAAGTAATAATAAATAAAAAACTTAAATGAATAAATGAAACTGAAAAATTTATCATAAGTAGAATAAATCACTTTAGAGAAGTATACCATAGAAGCGCTATTTCCTACATGAATAGACAAAGTGCGGAATCAATAAGTCTTATGATCAATGAAAGACTCTCTGCATATGAAGAAATATTAGTATGTTTGAGGGATAGTTGTATTTATTTAGATGACGAAAATTAATATGAAACTATACGATATAGGAAAAGAAATAAACGACTTATTAAATAATATGCCAGAAAATCCAACACCTGAAGAATTAGATAAACTGCAAAAAGATTACCTTAAATATGATTGAGACTTTACTAATAAGATTGAGAATACTATTAAATTTATAAAAAACTTAGAATCTGATACAAACGCATTAGATTTTGAGATAGATAGATTAGAAAAAAAGAAAAAACCTATTATCAATAAAATAAATAGATTGAAAGAATACATAGACTCAGCAATGAATATGGTATGATATGAGAAATTAACTACAACTATTGCTAAAGTTACATATAGAAAGAGTGAGAGCATACATATTGAAGACGAAGATCTATTGCCAGAAGAGTTTAAAACACAGGTTACTTCTACTAAAATATCTAAATCCGAGATAAAGAAAGCTTTAAAGGCATGAGAAGTACTTTGAGTAAGATTAATAACGAAACAGAACTTACAAATAAAATAGATTGATAACTAAAAGTTATCGCAAGATATACTAAATCTATTACACTTTCTTATAATATGATTATAACTCTAATGTTTATCTAAAGAAAGTTAATGAGTTACTTAAAACCATACGGAACATTGAAACATAACCATATATCATTAGATCATTATCAGATATATATTCTTCTTGAGAAGAAATTAATAAAGGAGTGACAAAAGATGATACATATAAATCTATTAGCTAGACGATATAGAATAGGTTATATAGATAAAATAAATCATGATCAAATAAAAGAGATAACAAAATTATTTGAAAGTATTGGCTACAGATTTAAGCAATGAAAGATGCGAAAAACACAGGTCTGAACGTCTCTAGTATTTGATCATAATAAATAATACTATAAAATTTGCATAATAGTAACACTAAGTATATAATTATATAGCTTAACAAAAGCACTTTATTATTTATTCTTATATTATGACTCGAAGAAATGTATATTCGACGTTTTGATTATGATATTCATCGCCTATTAATAAGTTATTAGCAAAAGCTTGTTATAAAATTACTGGTATTTATCCAGCAGGTAGAAGAGAATTAAAAAAAGCCATGTTGGGACATGACCTTTCTTTACTACTTAATTATGTTAAATAGATGTTTGCACTTGTATGCTTAGCTATTGTATTGATTATTATATGTATTGCCATTAAATATAAACCAAAAATAAAGCCTGATATGGTTCTAGTTCAAGCTGAATTATGGAAGATGGTAGAGATAATGCAAGAAAGATGAGATGATAGAAAAAATTGAAAATTAAGAAAACAATTCGTTACATTGTGCTATGATTTGCATTCTATGACGTGGTGACCATATGCTGTAGCTAGAAAAAACTTTTCTTCTAGAATAAATAGGATTGGTTATATCCAGGCTATCAATAAAAAGCCTGTTTACCTTACTTATAAAAAACATGGGAAAACTTACAACTAAAGTAATAATTTGAATATTATTGGCATCTGTATTAGTTATTGTAGATTGTCTAGCT
>Ga0255046_10000006_pt1 | contig 44028 bp, 38 predicted proteins | sample BC1_12_27_MG_FD_183632 | JGI IMG/M metagenome (GOLD analysis project Ga0255046, IMG submission 183632) | Seawater microbial communities from Strait of Georgia, British Columbia, Canada - BC1_12_27 | ecosystem: Environmental > Aquatic > Marine > Strait | place: Canada: British Columbia...
TGATCTCCTCCACTCCCCACGCGGCCGCCAGCAACCATGCCGCCTCCCTTCGCGGTTCGGGGATGCCTTCCCGCCGGGGCAGGAGTCGCGCCCCATTCGTAATCAGATCATCCGCTTTTGCCACTTCGTGTTCCCCGGTTGAAGGATTCTCACCACCAAGGCGCCAAGTACACCAAGAGAACCTTTTGAATTGTGGGTGCGCTGACCGACTCGACGTGCCAGGTCTTTGAAATCTCTTGGTGAATCCTTGGTGCCTTGGTGTTTTGGTGGTGCAACCGCACGTTGTGGTTACCTCAGCTCCTCTTTCAGCCGTTCGGCCTGGAATTCCTCAATGAGGGGTTCGAACAGGAGGTCCAGATCACCCTCGAGGATCTCCGTCAGCCGGTGGACGGTGAGCGAGATGCGGTGGTCGGTGACCCGACCCTGGGGAAAATTGTAGGTGCGAATCTTTTCGGAGCGGTCACCGGAACCGATCTTCGAGCGCCGATCGGCAGCGCGTTCGGCATCCCGCTCCCGCTCCTCGATTTCCAGGAGTCGCGCCTTGAGCACCCGCAGCGCCTTGGCCTTGTTCTGAATCTGGGACTTCTCATCCTGGCAGGAGACCACCAGACCGCTCGGCAGATGGGTGATGCGAACCGCCGAGTAGGTGGTGTTGACGCTTTGCCCTCCCGGTCCCGATGAGCAGAAGCGGTCGATGCGAAGGTCCTTCTCTTCGACCGAGACCTCGACCGCCTCGGCCTCCGGCATCACCGCCACCGTCGCAGCAGAGGTATGGATCCGTCCCGATGCCTCGGTTGTCGGAACCCTCTGCACCCGGTGAACGCCTGACTCGTATTTGAGACGCGAGAACGCTCCATCGCCCTCGATCACAGCGACCGCCTCCTTGATGCCTCCGAGACCCGTGTCAGAGGAGTCGGTGACCGACATCTTCCATCGCCTCGACTCGGCGTATCGTCCGTACATCCGCAAGAGCTCGGCAGCAAAGAGTGCTGCCTCTTCGCCGCCGGTCCCGGCGCGGACCTCGAGGATGACATTTCGGCGATCGTTGGGGTCCACCGGCAGCAGCAGCACCTTCAGCCGCTCCTCGATGTCGTTCAGACGCAGCGTCAGCTGCTCGACCTCGGCCTCGCCCATTTGCTTCATCTCGTCATCGTCAGCTTCGGCGACGATCTCGCGCGCGCCTTCGAGCTCGGAGGCCGTCGAGCGGTAGTCACGATAGACGGCCACGACCGGCTCGAGCTCGGCCAGTTTCTGCGCCACCTCGCGCGAACGTTTTGGATCGACGGCAATCTCGGGATCTGCCTGCTGCGCCTGCAGATCTTCGTGCTTCTTCGCAATCTCTTCCAGCCGTTCAAGCATTGGCCCCGCCCCTAGTTCCATCGACAGGTTTTCTGGCAAAACAAAACCCGCGCGATTTCGATTCGCGCGGGCCAACATGGCCGCCCGGGGGCGGCCAGAATGAGCTATTTGACGTTGGCGGTCTTACCGTAGCGGCGCTCGAACTTCTCCACCATCCCCGCGGTGTCCACCAGCTTCTGTTTGCCGGTATAAAACGGGTGACAGGCGTTGCAGATTTCGAGCCGCAGCTCGGTTTTGGTTGACCGGGTCTTGAAGGTGTTGCCGCATGCACAGCGAACCTCGACCTCGTGGTACTCGGGATGGACTCCAGATTTCATCTCACACCTCCACTCGGCCCATACGGACCAAGGACGTGGGATCTTACACCTAAGTTGCCTCAAGTGCAAGTCCCTTTGAATTAGGAGTTAGGAATTAGGAATGCCACCCACCCACCCGGCAGTGTCTGCGAGAAAAGGGAGGGCGGAGGGGAATTCCTCATTCCTAATTCCTAATTTGCGAGTCGACGTCAGTCGACTCGCCACACGGTGTCGATAACGGTTCCATCAACCCACTTGACGACAGCCACCGGATCATCCGACGGTTGCGGCTTCGTCGGCACTCCGCAGATCCGGTCGAGCTCCGCCTTGAGGTCCTCGATTGGCCGGATCGGCAGATCCGAGCCCGCCACGGCATCGAGCAAATCCTTGCGTCGGGGATTGATCGCGATACCCCGGTCGGTGACCACGACGTCGATCAGCTCGCCTGGACCGCACAGGGTCGTCACCTCGTCAACAATGACCGGGATGCGATCACGGAAGGACGGAACCAGCAGCATCGCACAGCGGGCGGTGAGGCAGTTCTGCCAACCGCCGATACCGTGCAACAGGCGGCCGTCAGAGTGGGTCACGACATTGCCGTTGAACGCGAGGTCGACCTCGGTCGCACCGAGCACCGCGACATCCACCATCGAGGCGAAGTTTCCCTTGCCGTGGAAGTTGTAGGAGGTGAAGGGAGAGGTGTCCTGGTGGCGTGAATCCTCACGCATCGATTTCACGCCATCGAGGTCAAAGGTCTGTCCGTCCAGGATGTACTCGATGAGCCCCTCGTCGAGCATCTCAACCATGTGCTGCGTGGATCCTCCGCGGGCAAAACGGGCCTTCACGCCGTCTGCTCGCATGAGCTCCGCAAGGTACATCGCAAAGGCCAGGGTGGTACCGCCGGCCCCGGCCTGGAAAGAGAAACCGTCACGCATGATCCCGGCTGATGCGCAGAAGCGGGCTGCGAGCTCGGCGATCCGCCGCCGGTCCGGGCTCTGGGTGACCCGGGTGGTGCCAGACACGATCTTCGACGGGTCACCGATCGACTCGACCTCGACCACGACATCGACGTTGTTGCCCTGTATCTGCCACGGCAGACATGGAAAGGGCACAAGATTGTCCGTCACCACGATGACCTTTTCGGCGTAGATCGAGTCGGCAAGAGCAAAGCCGAGCAAACCGCAGGCGGCCGGTCCGTGCAGGGCATTGGCGTTGCCGAAGAAGTCTGCAGTCGGAGCGGCGATCACCGCGACATCGATGTGGATCTCGCCATCCTGGATCGCCTGCCACCGCCCGCCGTGCGAACGCAGTACACCGAGACCGCGCATCTTGCCGGCGGAGCAGTAGGCCCCGAGCGGTCCATTCATTGAACCCTCGATGTGGTGAATGACGCCGGCGTCGAGGTGGGCAATCTGGGTGGCGTGGACGGGAAAGGACGCCGAGGGAAACCACATGAGATCTTTTGCGCCAATCTCGGCAGCGGCGTCGAAGGTCAAATTGCCGACGGCGTCGCCGTTGCGCAAATGGTGGTGGGTTGAGACGACCATGCCATCGGCGAGGCCCACCCGCTCGAGCGCCTCCTCCAACGACGAGACCCTCTTGTCACCGTCTACCGGAAAATCGACACAACTGGCGATTTGCGGCGCCGCCCTGGTGCCCTCAGGGTGGTGTTTCCCGACTCCTTCGAAGGGCACGCCCTCGCATCCGTTGACCTCGGTCGGCACCATCCGCCCGGTTGCGTTCTTTTCGAGCTTCACCGTCATGGCATCGTCCCCGTCCCCGTTCCCGTTCCCGATGATTGGCGAACCAAGCGCATCACGACTGAGAATCCCAGTCCTCCGCCAAAATTCCCCCGGCGACTGCAAGTTCGACCGTCCGAAACGCTTGCTGCACCACCGGCGGATCGACCATCTTCGAGCCCACCGCGACAGCGCCAAGGCCGCGCGCCTCTGCCTCACGGGCCGCCCGCATCACTCGAACTGCGCGCTCCGCCTCAGCTTCCGACGGCGTCATCTCACGATGAACCACCGGGATCTGACGCGGGTGGATGCAACCGATGCCGTCAAAACCGAGGCCGCGCTCGCGTTTCACATAGGCGGCGAGACCATCCTCGTCCTCGATATCAGAAAAAACCGAGGCGATGGGCTGCACTCCAGCCGCTCGCGCCGCGTAGACAGTCGTTTGGCGGGCGAGAAAGCTCTCCCAACCCTCGGCAGTCCGCGGTGCGGCAAGTTCCGCCGACAAATCCTCCAGCCCTAGTGTCAGGGCCACCACCGTGGGATCGGCAGCGGCTATTTCGAACGCTCGGTGGATACCCGCGGGCGACTCGAGAATCGGCATCAGGAAAGCCGCCTCCTCGCCGGCGAGACCGCGGAGAATTTCGGCCGCGCGACCGACACGGGCTGTGTCCTCAGCCTTTGGTAGCAGCACCGTGTGCGGGTTGTGGGCGGCAATCGCGGCAAGATCCTCCTCACCGACGCCTCCCTGGTTGACCCGCACCATCCGTTCCGAGGCTCCCCAATCGAGTGCAACCAACGCGTTGCGGACGAGCAGACGGGCAGTGTCCTTCTCGGCCGGAGGCACGGAGTCCTCGAGGTCGAGGATGATGCCGTCGGCACCGTAGAGCCCGCCGGAGATCATCAACTTGGGTTGGTTGCCGGGAATGTAAAGTCGGCTGCGACGGAGCCGCTGACGGCGACGCGGTGCGTTCACTCCCGGTGCTGGCTCGGGAAGAACGGACGGTCCGTTCAGCCCCGCGCGCCGCAGGCAACTCTCGGTACGGGCAAGGATCACCCACTCGAGCGCACCCGCATCGTTGACCGTCAGGCGCCCTGTGGTCACCGCAAAGGCGTCGGCGACCCGGCGCACCGCGGATTCGATGGCCTGGCCGTAGAGATAGCCGACCTTGGAGGTCACATCGATCGTCAACGAATTGGAAGCTCGCTCGTAGCTGACGTTGAGATCCGAGCGGACACGCTCACCCAAGGGACCCGCGGACGCCGACTTGATCTCGGGTTCGCCCATCCTCACCTCCTCGGGCCCCACGTTATCACGTTAATTATTGAGCGTTCACATGTTATAACGCGGCGATAATCGCGTCGGTCATCTGACTCGTCGTCGCGGCGCCCTGGGCAACGGCGTCCGGGCCGCCGCGCAGCTTGAGCATGTCGTAGGTTCGCACCGTGCCGGTGGCGATTACCGTCGCCACCGCGTTTCGGATCCTTGTCGCCATCTCGGTTTCACTCAGCCAGTCGAGCATCATCACCGCTGACAACACCATGGCTGTTGGGTTGACGATCGAGGGATCGAGCTCTGCGTACTTCGGGGCAGAGCCGTGGGTGGGCTCGAAGACACCGACCTCCTGGCCGGTATTGGCGGAGGCCGCAAAACCGAGACCACCAACGAGACCGGCGAAACCGTCGGAGATGATGTCGCCGAACATGTTGCCGGCGACAATCACCCCGTAGTCCTCGGGATTCTTCGTCAACCACATCATCTGGGCATCGATGTTGGTGTCCCAGAGTTGTATCTGCGAGTAGGCCTCGTGCACCTTGCGCGCCTCGGCAAGCATCATTCCCGAGGTTTCCCGGATGACGTTCGGCTTTTCGCAAACGGTCACGCTGCCATAACCGTGAGCGGCTGCGTACGCGAAAGCCTCCTCGCAGATGCGGCGGCATTTGGCGCGGGTGAAGATCCGCGTCGACACCGCCAAGTCTGCTCGCGGAACGTCCCGAAATGCCGCGAACTTGGGGTGGGTGTCGAGGGCATCCCACACCTGTTCGGGGGGGTCGGTCCACTCGACACCGCCGTAGAGCCCCTCGGTGTTCTGCCGGAAGATAATCGCGTCGACCCGCGGTTCGTCAGCACCGCCGTCAGCACCGCGACGGATGAAGTTGAGCGGGTTCCCGGGAAAGGTGATGCACGGGCGGATTGACACATCGAGATCGAACCGTTGCCGCAGACCGACGATTGGCGAGAAGTAGACGAAGCCCTTGTCCCGGAGCGCAGGACTGATCTCGGCCGCCGCCTTGTCCTTGGGCTTGGAAGTGATCGCGCCAAAGAGTGCAACCTTGTGCTCCGCGATCAAATCCACGGTCTTTTCGGGAAGGGGATTACCCTCCTCCACCCAATGCTCCCATCCGATCCCGGCTGGGATCCAATCGGCTTCGAATCCTGCCGCTTCGAGCACTCGCAGGGCCTCCGGCAGAACTACGTTTCCGATTCCGTCACCGGGCATCACGACGATTTGTCTCTTTGACATGTGACCTCCACGATCTGCCAAAACCCGCGTCTCCTCACGGCGGCCACTGGCAGGGGTTACCTTAGCGAAAACAGCCTTCGAACGGAAGCGGCGGTGCGGTTCGCCACAAATGATGTTTGACGGCAGTGGCACTATTTGCCAGAGTTGGACTCCTACAGGAAGGTGCGAATTGCATTCAGAGCCCTTAACAGCGCCTCAATGGACGGTCAGACAATCACCGGTGTGGCCGGTCGGATTGTGGTTGCCAGGAATCCTCGCAGCCTTTTACCCTACCCTCCACAGCGGCTTTCGCCTCGTTCAGGGTGGTCTCGGCGACAGTCGTTTGGTCAACTTCACCCTCGAACACAGCTACCGGTGGTTGACGGGTATGCAGCTGGCGGAGAATCTATGGTCGCCGCCAATTTTCTTCCCGGTCCAGAACGTGGCCACTTTCACCGATCTCATGCTCGGCGTCGCGCCGTTCTACTGGGTTTGGAGGTGGCTCGGAGGTGATCCCCACACCGCTTTTCAATTGTGGATGCTCGTCTGCTGGACGTTGAACTTCGTAAGCTGCTACCTCCTCTTCCGCTACGGGCTTCGGATCTCTGCCGTTGGGTCATCCCTCGGCGCCCATCTATTTGCATTCGGCAATCCGCAGTATTCGAGCTTGGCCCACCAACAGCTCGGCCCGCTGTTCTGGCTCGTGCTCACACTCGCCGGGCTGGTCATGATGTTTCAGAGACCTGAGGAATCCCTACCCGTCCGGCGGTGGATCGGTACTTTAGCGTTCTGGGGTGGGCTGGTGGCACAGCTCTATACCGCGGTCTACACGCTGGCGTTCTTCATGCTCGGGCTCGCGGCTGCAACCGCGGTCGTCCTCGTCGTGGGACCGATGCGGAGGCCGTTTTTCATTGCTGTCAAAAGGAATCTCATTTCGTTTCTCGTCGTCACCGTCATCGCCATCGCCGTCGCGACACCGATCACGGTTCGATATCGGGCCACCGCTGCCACGATCGGAATGCACAAACAACGGCAGATCCATCTCCCCAAGCCGGCTGGCTGGTTCCTTCCAGGAAACGGAAACCGATTCTACGGAAAATGGCAGCGCGGGATGGGTCTCAGCGTTTATCGCGGCAGAGCCCAGACCAACGGTTTTGGACCGATCACTCTGATTGCGTGTGTTGCCGGTCTTTGGCTCGGGCGAAAAAGACCCGAGGTGCAACTGATCGTCGCGGGTTTTGTCGGTCTGGTGATCTTGACGATCACTTTTCCCGGAGGGTGGAGCCCGTGGTGGGTCGTACGAGAGGTCGTCCCGGGCACAGCCGCCCTGCGCGCGGTAGCCCGCGTCGGTCTGATGGTCCTCTTCCCGGCGGCCCTCGGGTTAGCGATTGTGGTTGATCGTTTGGCCGAAAAACGGCGCTGGATCATCGCCGCCGCGCTGATCCTCGGTGCCATCATCGAACAGCCACAGCGGCGGCCGACCTTCGACAAGGCCACTGCGGTCGCGCGGGTTGAGAGGATCGCGTCGATGGTTCCAGCGGACGCCAAGACGTTTCTTCTGGTTTTCAGAGGCCCGTCGTCGGACGTGCACGTCCACGACGACGCGGCGTGGACCGCCCTCAGCACCGGCATTCCCACTGTCAACGGGCGCTACGGGCACTTTCCACCGGGCTACCCGTTCCGAACGCCCTGGATCCAAGATTCCAAGGAGGGCGGCGAGACACGCGATAGCCTCGCGGCCTGGGTCACCGAGGGTGGCGTTGCTCCGGAGACCGCTGTGATGATTGAGGTGCCGCTGCGACCTGAAAGGATGCGAGGTCAGAGTAAGTGATCAGCGGTCCCAGATGTTGAAGCGAAGAATCGACCAGATCGCCGCCACGCCGTCCATCCATCCAATCTTCTTGCCCTCGGCGTAGGTGCGACCGTGGTAGGAGATCGGCACCTCGTAAATCCTCACACCGAGCCGGGCGACCTTGGCGGTGAACTCTGGCTCGAATCCAAAGCGGTTGGATTTCAGGGTTATCCGCTCCAGAATTTCGCACACAAAGACCTTGTAACACGTCTCCATATCGGTAAGGTTGAGATCGGAGAACATGTTGGATAAAAGGGTCAGCATCTGATTGCCGAGATAGTGCCAGTAGAAGAGAACTCGGTGCGGTCCGCCGAGAAAGCGCGAGCCGTAAACGATTTCGGCGCGACTGTCGATGATCGGCTGCAATAGGGCAGGATACTCGGTCGGATCGTACTCGAGGTCGGCATCCTGTATGAGCAGCACGTCGCCGGAAGCTGCCGCGAATCCGGTCCGCAGGGCCGCGCCCTTGCCTCGGTTGTGCGGGTGGTGCTTGCGGATTACCGTCACTCCGCGACCGTCCTCCCGTTCTGACGGCTGCCACCTCTCGAGCTCAGACCAGGTTTCGTCGGATGAACAGTCATCTACGGCAACCAACTCGAGCTCGGAAACCGCCTCGGGCAACGGTGCCGCCACCACCATGCTGAGGAGGTCTCCAATGGTCGCTTCCTCGTTATAGACCGGGATCACTACAGACAACTTCATCACGCCAAGCCTACCTCAATTCTCCAGTTTTGAGTGTTGAGTTTTGAGTTTTGAATTACGGGCGCCCTCCTCCGGGAAAACAAGGCGGGGGGGGAACTCAAAGCTAATAACTCAACACTCAAAACTCGGTTTGTAGCTCCCCTGCTCCTAGTCAACAACCCTCAGTGGATGCTCTTCGAGGAACGACGGCGTCACAAGACCCACGACCACGCTTCCCTCCATGTACTGCGCCACCGGCAGCCCGAGCAGATAGCACAGGGTCGGCGCCACGTCCGGCGGGCGCGCCGGCTGCACTCTACGCCCAGGATCGATCCCGTTACCGAGAAGAATGAAGAGGCCGTCAGGAGATCCTTCAGCAGAGGTGTGCCACGACTCGCCGCCGCCGAAGAACCTTTTCAATCGCTCGAACGACCCGGGTGGCGTGAGGCCGAAGGGGGAGACTACCGCCACCAGGGTCTGATCGGCAGTGGCACCGAGCAGCGTTCCGAGCTGTTCATCAAGGAGCTCCATGATCAGCTCCAGGAATCGTCGCTCGCGGGTGTCGCGTGGTCTGATCGGCTCGTGATAGCGGCGGGCCAACGACAGGGTTTCGAGGTGGATCCAGACGTTGCCGACAGGTCCTTTGAGGGCGTCGACGGCCGCCTCGACACGAGCTTGATCTTGCACGATGGCCGACCAAATCTGCGACCGACGTTCCGGAAAAGGTTCGAGAGCGGCCTCGAGCGAGGCACGCATAGTCCACTCCAGTGCGGTCCCCACCTCATCGCTTGATGCGGTTTGCAGGGATGGGTCATCGCCCCAGGACCCCGGCCATCCGACGACGCATGTGGATACGCCGGAAGCATCGAGGCGGGCCCACAGCGGCGCAACTGTCGCCGGCGGTGGCGGTACCTGCTTGGATAGACCCCAGGGCAGGATCATTCGCGAGCCCTCCGGGGTCCATGGCAGCAGCCGCAGCGTCTCAGAAAAAACCAGCGGCAGGTCCCAGCCTCGGTGATCCTTGACGCCATGTCGGCCGGGATAGGTGCCGGTGGCTGTTGATGTCCAAAGCGCCCAACGAAGATATGGCCTGTGGGGTGTGATCGGCGCCCGTGCTCCCTGTTCACGGAGGCGGGTCAGGTTCGGGTAACTCGCACTTGCCGCATCGACCAACAGGACCTTGGTATCGAGGCCTTCGAGCCCGATGATCAGCAGTCGGCGTTCGGGTTCGCCGAGTGGTTGCGCCGTGACCTCGAGGTGCTGCCGTTGCGGGGTCGGTACGGTCAGAATACGGACCACCGGCAACGCCACCATCATGATAGAAAACGCCACTTGCCACCCTCGACTGTTGCCAAAACGTCGGACCAGGCTGCCGGCGGCGACTGCTACCAGCACAGCAACACCCCAGGCCACGGAATCCTGGACGAGAACCCGGTGCGCCGGTCCTGACAACAGCAGAGCGTAGAGTTTGGCGTTGACACCAGTGAGAACGGCAGCAATCAGAAAGACCATCATCGACAATGCCGGCGCCGACCACCGATCCTCCCTGGGTCGGAAACGCTCAAAGATGGCGAGGCCGATGAGCAGCGGAACTCCCGCCATCAACATTCCCCACGACGCCCACAGCGGCAGGCCAACGAGCACGCCACGCATCGCCTGCGTGACTTCCGGGTTCATTCGCAGAACCAGTACCTCGGCGACCAGGCCCGCGGTGGCGCCGGTCCCGAGCGCATCGACCCACATTCGGAGCTTCATGACACCTGCATGGTACCGCGTTTGGATGGCGTGACGACGGGCTGGCCTTGGCAGCCCAGTTGACGCCCTGCGGCGTTCGCGACGTCGCGCAGTTTTGCAGGTACACTTTCCACCAGTATCGAAGTGGAGGTGAGGTGAGCGCCAAGGAATCTCTCTGTGTTGCGCTCGACGGGAGTGACCGCAAGTGGATCATCTCCACCGCGCGGGACCTCGTCGGTCACGTAGGCTGGCTCAAAGTGGGGCTCGAGGCGTTTACCGCTCACGGACCAACACTTGTACACGAGGTGGCCGCCCTCGGTCCCCGGGTCTTCCTCGACCTCAAACTGCACGACATTCCGGCCACGGTCGGACGTGCGGCAGCGAACTGTGCGACCTGTGGCGCGTCGATGTTCACCGTTCATGCCGCGGGGGGACGGAGCATGCTGGAGGCGGCTGTTGAGGGCGCGCAGCAAGGCTCGGCCAGAGACTCACCACGGGTGGTGGCAGTGACGGTGCTTACCAGCCTTGACCGCGAAGCGCTGACCGAACTCGACATCCCCGGCCAACCCGCCGATCTCGTCAGGGTATGGGCACGCTTGGCTCGGGAGTGTGGGCTCAACGGGGTTGTGGCATCCGCCCACGAGGCAGCGGAGTTACGTCACGAGAACGGGGACGCGTTCCTCATCATCACTCCCGGCATACGACCAACGTGGAGCGCGACCGACGACCAGCGTCGGGTGGTGACTCCGGCCGACGCGGTCCGGGCCGGCGCCGACATCCTTGTTGTCGGACGACCGATCACCGGCGCTGACGACCCCGTCGAAGCCGCAGAGCGCTTCGTCGAGGACATGGCGGCAGCTGAAAAAAGAGAGTAAGGGCGATCAGTTGTAGAACAACGGTCGGTCGTGAAAGTGCTCTTTGTCCCAGACATAGGTATAACCGGGGAAATCGATGTTGATGGTGTAGCGGACGGTGACCTTGATGCGGTTCGAGGTCCGTTTGATGTCGATGTCTTTCTTGGTCACCGGCAGATCGAGCTGCGCCGCCTTGTTGAGGATGGATCTCTCAATTCGCTTGTCGTGATACTCGCGCCGGTTGGCGCGATCAGCGAGAACCCCGATCTCCTTATCGAGCTCACCCACGTGGATCATCAAGGGCGCGACCTTGATGGTCACCAGCACCACGATAATCGCAACCACGCCGCCCACCAGGCAACCGACGGGCACGTCTCCCCGTTGATATCGCCACGTCCTCATGGAAAAGCCTCCGAGATTGACTCTCTCTTGAAGATCGTATCATCCCGCCCTATCGAATGAGGCGAAACTCGCGTTCCCACCGGGTCTTGGTGAAAAAGTTGAAGAACACTCCTGCGAGCTGTTTGAGCCGATGCCCGAAACCACGCCATTGCCAATCATTGCGCCCGGCCTCGTACGACCAGTAGATGAGCACCGCCCGACCCTTGACGTAGCTCAGAGGAACCGGCCCCCAGAACCGCGAGTCGAGCGAGTTGTCGCGGTTGTCGCCGAGGCAGAAAATGGTCCCCGGCGGCACCGTAAACGGCCCGAAGTTGTCCCGAATCCGTGACGAAACCGGAACCGAAGGCGAGTCGTCGTAAATACGCGGGTCCTTGTGAACCATCAACGTCTCGACCTGCGGCTCGCCGTTGATAAACAACTCCTTGCGCTTGATCTCGACGGTGTCGCCGGCCACCGCCACGCACCGTTTGATGAAATCCCGGCGTGTGTCCTCGGGGTATTTGAAGACCACGACATCACCACGCTCGGGACCCCGGTAGGGAAAAAGCCAATGGAGGATGGTATCGGCGTTCCCCGCGAAGATGAACTTGTTCACCACCAGGTGGTCACCGATGAGGAGGTTGTCCTCCATCGATCCCGACGGGATCTTGAAGTTCTCGAACACAAAGGTGCGCACGAAGAGCGCCAAGATGAACGCCACGAGAATGGCCTCGTAGTACTCACGTGCGACAGACTTCCCCATCAAACCTCCCTGGCAATCAATTGATTCTACACACCCGCCTGACTCGACGCCCGACGCATGCCCGGCGGTTGCCAGACCTCGCGCGCGCGGGCATCGAGACGCCGGGGATCGTCGGAGCGACCGCTGTTGTGGGCGAGCTGGCCCGCACGGGCGATCATGACTGCGTTGTCGGTGGTCAACGCGGGCGGCGGCAGGAGGGTCTCCAGCCCGAGTTCGCGACCCCAGGCCTCGAGACGCCGGCGAAGCAGCGTGTTGGCGGCAACGCCGCCAGACGCGGTGACCAACTGAGGCCGATATATCTCGGCGAGCTCGGCAAGGGGTGCGAGCAATTGCTCGACTACCGCGGTTTCAAAGGACGCGGCGAGATCACGAACCACCGGCGGCGGATCCTCGGTGCCCGCCCCGGCCAACCCGTTCTCACGGATCCAGCGAACGGCCGCCGATTTGAGTCCCGAAAACGAGAAGTCGAACGGCGCGTCCTTGAGGCGCGGCCGCGGCAGCGGCACCGTCGACGAGTCGCCGTGCCGGGCGAGTGCGTCGATTGCGGGCCCTCCGGGATAGCCGAGCCCGAGGAGCTGAGCAACCTTGTCGAAGCTCTCACCCGCGGCATCATCTCGGGTTCGTCCAAGACGCTTCCTTGCGCCGTGTTCCATCAGGTACCAGCTGGAGTGACCACCCGACGCAACCAGCGCCAGAACGCGCTCGGGTTCGGTTCGCGCCGGTTCGCCATCGAGGTTGAGCAGCGACGACACCAGGTGGCCCTCCAAATGATCGACCGCAACCAGCGGCAAGCCCCGCCCCCAGGCGAAGGCTGCGGCAAAGCGGACTCCGACGAGGAGGGCACCGATGAGGCCGGGCCCCGCAGTCACGGCAATGAGCTCGATCGGTCCGCCCGCAGCAGCGAGTGCACGATCGGCGAGAAATGGCAGGGCCTTCAAGTGTTCGCGGGAGGCGAGCTCCGGAACCACTCCTCCAAAAGGTGCGTGCGCCGCGATCTGGCTGGACAACAGGCTCACCTCCACCCGGCCGTCGCCGTCGATGACGGCCACCGCGCTTTCATCGCAGGAAGTCTCGATGCCGAGAGTCCGAAGCATTTCGCGCGCCACCTTTTACCACCTTCTACCGTTGCGATCGTCAGTCGTAGTTGAGGGTAAAGGGTCAAGAGTAAAGAGGGCTAAGCAATTCCGATTCAAGACGAATGGAGGGACGCTGCGCTCATCACAACGCCCCTCCAAATCTCAGGATCTTTATTCTTAACTCTTCACTCTTAACTGATATTTGCCCGCACCGGCACCTCGAGGGTTGGAAACTCGGGGTCGCTGGTCGTGAGCGTCAGCACAGCGTCCCGCGGTCCGGTGCTTGCATCAGGTTTGATCGTGACCGTCACCTGGTAACGACGTCCCTTCTCGATGGTCACGACCTCGGTGTCGAAGGCGGGGTCGTTGACCGCCGCGTTGGTCACCGTGACCGCTACCCTTGCCGAGCGATTGTTCACAACGATGACGTTGCGTCCAGGCTTCATTTTTGCAGCCACCGATCCGAACTGGACCTGCGACGGGGTCACGTGCAGAAGGGCCCGCACAACTCCAAAGACTTTGACCGGAACTGTCTTGGCTTTGGGGTGGTTGGTCTCGATCTCGAGGACCGCGTTGACCGGCCCCACCGGGGGGTTTTTCTCCATCGTCAGTGCGATCTCGTATTGCTGCGGGGATTTCCCCGCCAGGAGCTGGTCAGCCGACACTGGTTGAACGGAGGCGATGAGGAACGGCACCGAGCTCTTGACTCCGGTGACCTTGAAGCCCTTTTCCTCCTCGTCGGCAACGACCGTGATCTTTTGCACCATAGGCTCGTGTTGGACGGCGTTGAAGCGAACCAACGCCCTCGGCAAAACCTGAACGTAGGGATGGACCACGGTTTTGATGACAACGGTGGTCGTTGGGTCGCGGGGGTCGTTGGTCATGATCAGGATCGATTTCGAGATCGGTCCAGAGAAGTCTCGGGTCGCGAGCTTCGCCTTGACATAGCCGGTTTTCCCCGGGGCAATCTCGCGGTCAAAGTCGGCCACCGTACAGCCGCAGGTCGGCCGAACAGCCTTGATCTCGAGGGTCTCGTCACCTTCATTGGAAATCGCAAAGTCGACGGTGATCACATCGCCCTGTGCAACCTTACCCATGTCCTTTATCTTTTCCGGTACCACCATCTTGGGCCCGTCGGCGGCAACAGCCACCGCAGCGGTGGCAGTCAGCAACACCACCATGACGGCGGTGGTCAGAAACGTGAAACGACGATTTGACATCTGCAATCCTCCTTGTCATGTCCTCTTCGAACAGAGACAATCGTATGGAGTCACCGTTTGAGCCGCAACACCGTGGAGCGCCTTTTTGCAGGATTTATACTTCAAGCAGGAAAACCTCTACTTCTTGCCTATCGGCGGCACTGCGATGGCTCCGCTGGCCGGTTTGCTGCATCAGGTGGGCCACCGCGTAGAGGGCGTCGACTCCCACCTCTACCCGCCGATGAGCACCTTGCTCGAAGATCTCGAGATCCCAGTGCGCCTCGGCTTCGACCCCGAGCAAATACCAGACGGCATCGACCGTGTCATCATCGGCAACGCCGTTCCGCGCCACAATCCTGAGGTCATGGCAGTCCTCGAGCGCAAGATCCCCTACCTTTCGCAGGCGGAGGCGGTCGCCCATTACGTCCTCGCTCGTGGCCTTGACAGCCTGGTCATTGCGGGCACCCACGGCAAGACAACGACCTCGGCGATGTTGGCCTGGATTCTCGAGCAGACTGGCGCCGACCCAAGCTACCTGATCGGAGGGCTTCCGTGTTGGAATTCACGGGGCTTCCGGCTAGGTGGCGGTCCCCACCTTGTCATCGAGGGAGACGAGTACAACACCGCCTACTTCGACCGCGGGCCGAAGTTCCTCCACTACCGGCCGCATCTCTTCCTCATCGGGCCGGTGGAGTTCGACCACGCAGATCTCTACCCTGATCTCGAGGCGGTGTTGACCGCCTTTCGGGCGGGTTCGGCTCAGGTGCCTCGCGACGGTGCAGTGGTGGTCAACGCCTGGAGTGATGGGGCCATCGCCGCAAGCCGCGACGCAACGGCGCCGGTGGTTCGCGTTGGTCCACACATCGACTGCCAACTTCGGTTTCTCTCCTGGAATGCCGAGGGCGAGCGGAGCACCGCCGAGATCGAGTGGCAGGGCGAGAAACTGCTGCTGAAGCTGCCGCAGGCCGGTCTCCACAATCTCCAGAACGCCGCCATGGCGTTGACCGCCGCCATTACCACCGGCATGACACCGACCGCGGCGGCAGCCGCAATGGCGTCATTTCCGGGCGTTGCGCGAAGAATGGAGGTGGTCGGCGATGCCGCGGGGATCACTGTGGTCGACGACTTTGCCCACCACCCGACCGCTCTCGGGGTCACGATCGCCGCCGCCCGCCAGCGCTGGCCGGACCGTCGTCTGGTCATCGCCTTCGAGCCCCGCTCGTTGACCGCTGCGCGTCGTTCGTTTCAAGACGCCTATCTCGAATGCCTGTCGGATGCCGATGTCGTGTTGGTGGCACCCCCCTTTCACCGCGATCGTCTCGAAGCCGCCGAGGCGCTTGACCGTGAGGCCCTCGCCGCCGCCCTGAACAAACGGAGCGTCAAATCTGTGATGCCCGGCGATGGCGAGGACCTGGTTGACCGACTCCTCGAGGTCCTCAAAGCGGGAGATGTAGTGGTAGGCTGTTCCTCGGGCGCCTTTGATGGCATGCACAGAAAACTCGTTGGAGCATTAGAGGGGGGAGACGACTCATGAGCAACCAACCTCTCGCGAAAGCTGTTGCAACCTTTGGTGGGCTCGGAGACCGGCTTCCCGCGCCTGGAACCACCGTCGGCTCGTTGCCACCCGCCCTGTTGTGGCTGGGAATATGTGTTGCCATCCCGACAATCCAGGCTCGCATTGCGGTAACCGCTATCGGGCTGGTCGTGTTTTCCGTTGTCGGAATCTGGTCCTCCGAGATCGAGGCTGAAAGACGGCAAGAGGGCGACCCGCGACCAATCGTTATCGACGAGGCCGCCGGCCAGTGGCTGACCTATCTCGTCGCGCTACCTTTCCTGCCGCTGCTCACCACCGTCCAACTCGCGATATTCGCAGGTGCAGGGTTTCTTCTTTTCCGTTTCTTCGACGTGGTCAAGGTGTGGCCAATCAAAGCCTTTGAGAAGCTCCCCGGCGGAATCGGCATCGTAGCCGACGATCTCGCGGCCGGCTATTTCGCTGCGGCATGCCTCGCGATCGGGTGGCGGGTGTTCGCGTAGGGCCAGAGGCTGTGGGGCTATGGGGCTATGGGGCTATGGGGCTATGGGGCTATGAAAGCTTGAAGCAGTTTTCCCTAGTCGACAAGCTTTCTTTCACAACAGCAACCGTCGGCGTTCGCTGGAGTGAAGGGCTTCGTCGCGAGGGCCGGGAGGTGCGGTGAGATGGCGTGCTTTAGCGCGCCAGATCGCCGTGCATCGCGGGCCGCAGCAGAAGCCCGAAAGCGACAGCGGGCGGACGAAGTCCGCAGGCGCCGGAGGCGCCACGCCGACTTTGGGCGTTCACCGACGGGAGCGCGCCTCACGAAATCGGAGCGACAGCGGAGATTTCGTGTCGCGCCGAGATTGGGCCTGGGACCGCGATGAGCGACAGAGGCGAGGAGGGATTGATCTCGTGATCATCCCGACGAAGCCGACAAGCGAAGCGCGGCTCCCCGGTCCGGGATCGGCGCGATTCAAGTAGGTGGGTTGGTGGGGCCAACTCCATAGATCCCTCGGCTCGCTTCGCTCGCTCGGGATGACACGGGATATGTCCGCCGGCGCGGCGCAGCCGCGCAGCGGCCAAGGGACGACGGATCGACGAGAGCTTGCTCTCGGAGAGCCGGAGGACCGAGGACGCGTGGCCGCGATCGCAGATCGCGGCGGGCGGGCACCCGTTCAGGAACGGGCCGAGAATCAGGAATCGCGGAGCAGGTCGTCCGAAGGATCGATAGCGGCAACGAAGCGCGCGGGGCCGGTGAAGCGGGTGGCGCAGATCGGGGGATCGCCAAGCGCTTCCACCACCAGTCGATCACCCGAGAGCGGTACCAGCTCGACTCGTTCCACTTCGTTATTAGCCATCACCACCATCGCCACCGCCACCAACCCCGAACCGCAGCTCAGGGTTTCCCCCTCGACACCGCGTTCCCAGCTTCGCACCATGACGGTGCCATCGCTCGCGATTTCATAGAGATTGACGTTGGCGCCCTCGGTGCCAAGGGCCGGGTGATTTCGAAGGGGTGGTGCGATCGCGTCCAGATCGAGATCTGCCAGACCATGAGTTGCGCCCACAAGGTGCGGGACCCCCACATCCAACAGACACAGGCCTCTCGCAGCCGTCTTTCCATCGATTCCCGGATGTTGCAGGGACGACCCGGGTGGCGGCAATTCGAGGCTCACCCGCGCGCCATCGACCTCGACCGGAATATCGGCCCACCCGGTTTCGACCACGAGATTCTGATCACAGTCCAAGATCTCGACCGCAGCACGTGCGGCACACCGGGTGCCATTGGCGCAGAAAGCCGCCTCACCCCCGTCCGCGTTGCGATAGCCGAGACGTACTTTGCTTTCGGTTTCGGCCTCGAGGGCAAGAGACCCGTCAGCGCCGATCCCGCGCTGCCGGTCGCACAGCCGGCGCACGAGATCCGGGTCCTTATCGAGACGTCGGGCCCATGCTCCAACGCCGAGCAGGAAATCGTTTCCCGCTCCTTCAACCTTGAAAAGTTCCGACCTCACGGCACGGCGCCCATGACGACCACGCAGCTCGCTTGATCGCTGCGGTTGGCAGCAGCGTCTCGCGCGGTCACAAAGTAAACGAGCTCGCCGAGCGGCGGCGTGAGATCGGTGAACTCGATCGACCGGTGGTCATCGGTGAGAATCTCGGCCTGCTCTTCACCGTGTCGGCGGGAAATACTGTAAACCGCCGCTCCCACCACCGCCTGCCACCGCACCCGGACCTGCGCCCCTTCCGGCAGGCACACGACGTCCGACGGGGCGCTCGGTGGGTAGGTGTCCGGGTGATCGATGCGGGCCGGTTGCGAAGGCTGACCAACTACCAGCCCGCCGCCAGGAAGCGAGATAACCGACCGCAGGCGATAACTCCAGGCGTGTCCCTGGGGCGCGCTCTCGTCGCGCCAGCTCTCGCCATCCACCGGTTCGTCCGTCACCGCACTCCAGGCCGCACCGTCCGCCGACCGCTCAATGCGGGTCTTGGTGTCGGCCGCTGGGATCCATCGCACATCGATGCCATTGGACCCAGCTTCTAAAACGAGATCGGTGGGCGGTTCGGGCGGCGCCTGTGGTTCGAGCCGCACGACGTTGGACAACTCCGATTCGCGATGCCGGCAGCACACCGTGCGGACTCCGTACCAGAGGACGTACGATTCCGGATCCGCGATGATCTGTCGCCACTGCTCGAGGTCTTCACGAATGACAATCGCGGCGCCTCGCGTAGCGGCAGCTATCTCGTCCAGATCGAGCGCCAGCAGCATTTCCCCCTGGCTCTCCAACAGCTGCCGGCGCATCAGACGGTCTTGGGCCGAGATCGGCGGTGGCGGCTCCTGGCCGAGCGGCAGAGCGGCCCGCCACACCTGAATCTCTTCAATATCATTCAGCGATTGGCCGGCGGTGGTCATGGATGGATAGCTCCACCGCAACACCGCCTCGTCACCCTCCTGGAATGCAGTCAGGTCGGTGGTTCGCTCGGCGACCCGGATCTCCGGCGGCAGCGGCGGCCCCTCTTTCCCACAGCCAAAGAGCAACACGAGGGCAACGGCCGCACCAAGTTGGAGACGCCGCTTTATTTCGGATTTCGGAAGTCGGATTTCGGATTTCCACCCACCGACCCGCCGTGATGGGGAGGGCGGGGATTCCGAATTCCGACTTCCGACTTCCGAATTCATGTCTACAGAATATATCGCGCCAGATCGCGGTCGCCGACCAGGTCGCCCAATCGTTCTTTCACCATCTCAGCTGTGACCTCGACCATCTCGCCGGCGTGGTCGGGGGCCGCGAAGCTGAGCTCTTCGAGCAGTCGTTCGAGGACCGTGTGCAGCCGGCGGGCGCCGATGTTTTCGGCTGCCTGGTTGATCTCCGCCGCCATCTTGGCGATGGTCCGCACCGCCTCGTCGCTGAATCGGAGCTCGAGGTTTTCAGTCGCCAGTAACGCGGTGTATTGGCGAATCAACGAGTTCTCGGGCTCGATCAGGATCCGCTCGAATTCGTCGGCGCCGAGGGACTGGAGCTCGACCCTGATTGGGAAGCGCCCCTGCATCTCGGGAATCAGATCGGCTGGGCGAGATACGTGAAAAGCACCGGCGGCGATGAACAACACATGGTCGGTGCGAACCACGCCGTATCGGGTGTTGACATGGGTCCCCTCGACGATCGGAAGCAGATCGCGCTGCACCCCCTCGCGCGAAACATCCGGGCCGTGCCCGGCGGCGTCCTGGCGGGAGCAGATCTTGTCGATCTCGTCGAGGAAGACAATACCGGCCTCCTCGACCCGGGTGATGGCCTCGGCTTCAACCTGGGAACGGTCGATGAGCTTTTCCTCCTCCTCGGAAACGAGAATCCGCCGCGCGTCGGCTATCGTCATTCGCTTGCGCGACTTGCGACCCATCAGACCACCGAACATGTCCTTGAGGTTGATGCCCATGGACTCCATGCCCTGTGGGGTGAACATCTCCACGGTCGGCGTGCGGTCCTCGGACACGTCGAGCTCGACCTCGTTCTCCTCGAGGAGGCCGTCTCGAAGCGGCCGCTTGAGCGCCCGGCGACGTTCCTCCAAAGATGTGTCGGTCGCCGAACTCGAGCTCATAACCAGCAGGTCAAGGAGCCGGTCCTCGGCTGCGCGCTCGGCACGCACCGTGACCTCGGCCACCCTCTCGGTTCGGACCAGTTGGATGGAGGCGTCGACGAGGTCGCGAATGATGGATTCCACGTCACGGCCGACGTAACCCACCTCGGTGAATTTCGAGGCCTCGACCTTGAGGAAGGGGGACCCGGTGAGACGCGCCAGACGTCGGGCGATCTCGGTCTTGCCGACACCTGTCGGCCCGATCATGATGATGTTCTTGGGTGCCACTTCTTCACGCAGCTCGGGTTCGAGCTGCTGCCGGCGCCAGCGGTTGCGCAGAGCCACCGCCACCGCGCGTTTGGCGGCGTCCTGCCCGACAATGAACCGGTCGAGCTCGGCAACGGTTTCTTGTGGTGTCAATGTGTCCAGTTTCACGCCCCGAGCTCCTCGACCGTAATCCGGTCATTCGTGTAGATGTCGATATCGGCGGCGATCGCCAGGCTCTCCCGGACGACCTCCTCCGCACTCAGCTCGGTGTACTTGAGGAGCGCACGGGCCGCCGCCAGGGCGTAGCTTCCGCCCGAGCCCACGGCCACCACGTCGTCGTCGGGCGAAAGTACTTCGCCGGTGCCAGATACCAGGAGTGTGGACCTCTGATCGGCGGTGATCAGCATCGCCTCCAAGTGGCGCAGCGCCTTGTCGGTCCGCCAGTCGCGGGCGAGCTCCACCGCCGCCCGTTCGAGGTTGTGGCCGTACTCCTCGAGCTTGGCCTCGAAACGGGTGAACAACGCCAGAGCGTCCGCGACCGAACCGGCGAACCCGGCCAACACTTTACCCCCAGCCAGCCGCCGGACCTTGGCCGCGCCCTGCTTGATTACCGTGGTGCCAAGGGTCACCTGGCCATCCGAACCCAGCGCGACCACGTCGTTACGGCGGACCGCCAACACTGTCGTGTGGTGCCATTCGTTCTTCATGATGCCTCCAGCGCCCGTTCTCCACCCTCTCCGGTGCGAAGAACATACGCAGGATACCTCTGTTGGATTCCCCGTCACACTTTTTCGAGCTTTGCAATCATCGGTACGAGGGTTTTGCGTCCCGCGCGGTCAAAAAAGACCACCAGTTTGAGCTGAGCGCCAGTTCCCTGGCAGGCCAGGATTACCCCGGAGCCGAATTTTCGGTGGCGGACACGATCGCCGGGCCGCCAACCGGTACCGTTGGCGTCGGTGACCGTTGCCGCAACCCGGGCGCCTCGCTGTTTCGCCGTTGCAGACTCTCCGCGTCGGGCGGGCCGCCCGGTCGAAGAACCAGCCGTCGACGGCACACCCCAGCTGGCCACCGGCTCTGATTCGTTTTCGACGGCACCCGGCGGCAGCTCATCGAGGAATCGAGACAGGCGCGTCGGCTGCCTCTGGCCAAAGAGGAAACGGCTCCGGGCACCAGTCAGGGCCAACCATTTTCGGGCCCTGGTCATGCCGACATAGGCGAGGCGTCTCTCTTCTTCGAGGCTCTCGGGTTCGTCGCGAGAGTTAGCGTGTGGCAACAACCCGTCCTCGAGCCCTGCCAGAAACACGACATCGAACTCCAAACCCTTCGCGGAGTGGAGGGTCATCAACGCAACGCCATCGGCAGCGCCCTCATCATCATTTTCCTCGAGCAAAGCGACCGCATCGAGGAACTCATCGAGCTCCTGGCCGCGCGCTGCAGCCTCGGCCACCGCCGCAGCCAGCTGTTGCAGATTCTCACGCCGCGCCACCCGATCCTCGGCTTCGCCCTCATACATGGCGAACAGTCCCGACGCCTCGAGCAGCCAGCCGACGAAATCGCCCGGGGTCAACTCCTCGCGCCGTTCGGGTGCCTCATCCAACAGAGAGAAAAACTTCTCCAACGAAAGACGGGCTCGCGGACTCAGTCCATCGGGGAGCTGACGAGCCGCCTCAGGAAGGCTCAGCCCAGCATCCTCGCCAGAGCGACGGAGCACATCCATGGTGGCTGCGCCGATGCCCCGCGCCGGGACGTTGACCACTCGCCCGAAGGAGAGAAGATCACCGGGCCTCATCGTCAGCCGGAGATAGGCGAGGGCGTCCTTGATCTCGGCGCGCTGCCAGAATCGCAGACCACCAACCACTCTGTATGGCACTCTTCGACGGGTGAGCTCTTCCTCGAATGGCCGGGTCTGAGCGTTGGTGCGCATGAGGACCGCCATTGCGCTCAGCGGATAGCTGCCAGCCTTTCCATCGATGTGGTCGGCGATCCATCGCGCCTCGCCTCGTTCGTCTGCAGCGATGTGGAGGCGCACCCGCTCTCCGCCCTCCCGACTCGTGAAGAGCCGTTTCCCACGACGTCCCCGATTGGCGGCAATCAGACCACCGGCAACCGCGAGGATCGGTTCGGTGGAGCGATAATTCTCCTCCAACGCCACCACCCGTGCGCCGGGGAAATACTTTTCGAAGGAAAGGATGTTGTCGAGCTCGGCCCCGCGCCAGCGATAGATGGACTGGTCCTCGTCGCCGACTGCGGTGAGGTTTCCGCGGCCGTCGAGGATGGTTGTCAGCAGGTCCATCTGCAGGCTGTTGGTGTCCTGGAACTCGTCGACCAAGAGGTGCCGGGCGCGCCGGGCGACAGCGCCTCGGATTTTTGAATCAGTCCGTACCGCCCGCAGGGCGCGCACCAGCATGTCGTCGAAATCCACTACAGCCGCAGCGGTCTTGAGTTTTTCGTATCGCTCCCAGAGACGGCCGACGTTCTCGTCTGACGCGCTCGCGGCACGATCGGCAAAGGCCTCAACTCCTGTTCCACGGTTGACCATCCCGGAGATCCGCGACAGCACCACGCGAGGTGGCAACTCCTTGGAGTCGATGGCGAGGTCTTTGAGCGCTCGAGTCATCAGCGCCCGTTGGTCGTCACTGTCGGCAATCCCGAATCGATCGGGCAGACCCGCGGAACGTGGGTACCTGCGCAGCACCTCCAGCGCCCAGCGGTGAAATGTACCGACAAACCCACCGTGGAGGGGACGGCCGAGCAGGACCTCCACCCGCTCGCGCATCTCCCTGGCCGCCTTGTTGGTAAATGTCACGGCAGTAATCTCGGCCGATTGGGCGGCTCCCGAAGCGAGGAGGTGGGCGATCCGGTAGGTGAGAACCCGGGTTTTGCCCGAACCAGCACCAGCTGACACCAGCAGCGGTCCTTCGCCGTGGACCACCGCCTCACGCTGCTGTTCATTCAGATCGTCAAAGAGGGAACTCACGCGGTCCACACCTCCGGAAGAGGGAAGAACTTAACAGTGCACCGCCGGAGACACAACTTTTCGAATTTGGAATTCGGAGTTCGGAATTCGGAATGCCACCCATCCACCCATCCACCCATGGAGGACGGTGCAACGGTGGGAGGGCAGAGGAAAATTCCGAATTCAGAATTCACAATTCCGAATTCGTCGAGTGACGCGTTCGCGTCACTCGACGGTGACGCTCTTGGCGAGGTTTCGCGGCTGATCGACGTCAAGGCCGAGCTCCACCGCCACGTGGTAGGCGAGGAGCTGTAACGGCACCACCGTCACCACCGGCTGCAACAGGGGATGCACCGTCGGCACCGTCAACATGAGATCGGCCACCTCGCTCATCTCTCCGGCACTCTCATCGGCCACCGCGAGCACCGTCGCGCCTCGCGCCCGCACCTCCATCAGATTGCTGACCAGTTTGTCGCGGTTGGTGCCGTCGGGGACCACCGCTACAACTGGGAAACCCTCCTGGAGTAGAGCGATGGGTCCGTGCTTCATCTCACCCGCAGGATAGCCCTCGGCATGAAGGTAGGAGATCTCCTTGAGCTTGAGCGCCCCCTCGAGGGCAATCGGGTAGAGAATACCCCGACCCAGGTAGAGCGAGTCAGTGGCATCGGCCAGCATCTCGGTGCCGAGTCGATAGAGGTCTTCGTCGATATTCAATGCGCGTTCAACCGCCTGCGGCAGCCGCTGCAGCTCAGTGACCAGCGAAGAGTCGGTGGCGTCGGCGAGGCCGCGGGCCAAGCGAAGACCGAGCGCGATCAAGACCATCGCCACGAGCTGGGTGGTGAAGGCCTTGGTCGAAGCAACTCCGATCTCGGGCCCGGCCTGGGTCAAGATCTTCGATGCCGCCAGCCGCCACGCTGACGAACCGCGGACGTTACACACCGTCGCCAGAAGCGCGCCGGCGTCCCTGGCCATGGCCATCGCCGCCAGGGTGTCGGCCGTCTCGCCGCTTTGGGTGACCCCGATGACCAGCACATCATCACCCACGAGCGGCGCCCGATAGCGATACTCGGAGGCGTAGTCGACCTCGGTCGGCAGACCGGTCAGCTCCTCGAGGATGAACTTGCCAGCCAGGCACGCGTGCCAGGAGGTCCCGCACGCCACCAAGTGCACACGCTGGAGCCGCGCCAGCTCGTCGGGTGCAAAGCCGAGGCCATCGAGATTGACGCCGAGACGTTCCTGATCGAGGTAGGCGCTGACCGTGTTGCGAATGGCGTCGGGCTGCTCGTAGATCTCCTTGAGCATGAAATGGCGGTAGCCGCCCTTCTCGACCCGCGCCGCATCCCATTTGAGAACGTCGGCTGCCCGCTCGATCTCGCCACCCTCACGATCGCGCAGACAAATGCCGTCGTGCCGAATCTCCGCCACTTCGCCGTTTTCGAGATAGATCACTTTACGGGTTCGATGCAGCAGGGCGGTAACATCGGAAGCGACCAGGTTCTCGTCTTCGCCGAGGCCAACGACCATCGGCGGACCGTCACGGAAGGCCACCACCACTCCTGGTTCGGCCCGGTGCACGGCGACCACCGCGTACTGTCCCTCGAGGCGCGGCAGAACCGCGAGGACTCGATCGACCAACCCACCCGTCTCACGGCCGAGGAGCTGGGCGATGAGCTCGGTATCGGTGTCCGACTGCAGCTCGACTCCCGCGTCGAGGAGCTCGTGCCGCAGGCTGCCGTAGTTTTCGAGGATGCCGTTGTGGACCACCGCCACCTGAAGGCCGCTGTCGGTCTGCGGGTGGGCGTTGGCCTCGGTGGGCGCGCCGTGGGTCGCCCACCGCGTGTGACCGATCCCGACCGATCCGTGCAACGGCTCGTGGTAGGCCCGTTGCTCGAGGTTGCGGAGCTTGCCGGCGGCGCGGAGGATTCCTATCTCGTCCGGCCCCATGACCGCGATGCCTGCCGAGTCGTAGCCGCGGTATTCGAGGCGGCGCAGACCATCGAGGAGAACCGGCACCACTTCTTCTGAGCCGACGTAGCCAATGATGCCGCACATATTCAGATCTCCATTGTGAACCTAGCTTGCCACTCTCCTGATCCGCGCTTTGTCCAAAGCGCCCAGGAGCTGGTCGAATGATTTTGCGAATGCGGCCACGCCCTCGACCTGCAGCTCCGCGGTGATGGCATCGAGGTCCACCCCCAGGGCAGCGAGCTCGGCAAAGATGCGATCGGCTGCGGCGACGTCTTCGAGCAGGCTGGTGCGCGGCTCGCCGTGATCCCGGAAGCCCTCGAGAGTGACTACCGGCAGGGTATTGACGGTGTCAGGACCGATCAACTCTTCGACATAGATCACATCGCGGTATGCCGGGTTCTTGGTGCTGGTGCTGGCCCACAACGGACGTTGCACCCTTGCCCCGCGGACCGAAAAAGCCGCGAAACTATCGGGTCCGAATAGCTCTTCGAAACGGCGATAGGCAAGCTTGGCGTTGGCGATAGCCGCCTGACCGCACAGGGCACGAGCCTCGGGCGTGCCGATGGCTTCGAGCTGCGCGTCGACCTCTGTGTCGAGACGGCTGACAAAAAAGGACGCAACGGAGGCGACTCCGGCCGGGTTCGAGTTGGCCTCGATACCGCGCAGATAGGCGGTCGCCACCGCTTCATAGTCGGCAAGGGAGAACATCAAGGTGGCGTTGACGTTGATGCCGTCACCGATGAGGCCCTCGATCGCAAGGATGCCCTCAGCCGTGGCCGGCACCTTGATCATCAGATTCGGTCTGTCTACCGTTCCCCAGAGACGTTTCGCCTCGGTGAGGGTGCCTTCCGTGTCGTGGGCGAGGTGGGGCGAAACCTCGAGACTCACAAAGCCATCGCTCCCACCACTCGAATCCCACACTGGGCGCAAGACATCGGTGGCCTGCCGGATGTCGTCGATGGCCAGCGCCTCATACAGGGCGACGGTCGTCATCCCGGGATCGTCGGCGAGAAGCCCGGCAACCGCTTCGTCATACGGACCGCCGCCCTCGATTGCCTTCTGGAAGATGGACGGGTTCGAAGTCACCCCACGCACACCGTCGTCCTCCACCAGCCGCGCCAGACCCCCTCCGGTGAGGAGATCACGCTCGATGAAATCCAACCACACCGCCTGCCGGTGTTCCTCCCAAAGCCTCTTCAGCGGGTTCATTCAGCCTCCGTCTCTGTCGTCGCCTTCGTCTCCGAGGGGCACATCTCTCGAGTCCACACTTCGTTCAACCCTTTTCCTCTACCAACTCTACCGCTTTCTTCACCACAGCCTCGACTGTCAGCCCGAGCCGCTCCGCGACTTCCGCACCCGGCGCCGAGGCACCGAAACGGTCGATCCCGATCACGGCCCCGTTGTCGCCGACCACGTCCCGCCAGCCGAGGGTGACCCCTGCCTCTACCGCCAGACGCGGGATCGACGGCGGCAGCACCTGCCGTCGGTAGCTCTCGGGCTGCTCGGCAAAGAGCTCCCAGGACGGCATCGAGACAACTCGCGCATCGATCCCACGTGCGGCGAGCTCGGCGCTCGCGTCGACGGCAAGGCTCACTTCGCCGCCCGTGGCAATCAGGACAATCGCGGGCGTCCCACCGGAAGCGTCAACAACGGCATAGGCGCCGCGGGCAACGCCCTCCATCCCCAGCTCGCTCGCCCCCTCGAGCACTGGCAGCCCTTGCCGGCTGAGAAGCAGCGCGGTGGGCCCGACCGTGCGCTCGAGGGCGACCCTCCAGGCAGCCGCGGTCTCGTTGCCGTCGGCCGGGCGCAGTACAACGAGATTGGGTATCGCCCGCAGGGCCAACGCGTGTTCGACCGGTTGGTGGGTCGGACCGTCCTCGCCAACCCACACCGAGTCGTGGGTGAAGACATAGATCACGGGCTGTTCCATGAGCGCCGCCAGCCGAATAGACGGCCGCATGTAGTCCGAAAAAACCAGAAAGGTGCCGCCGAAGGGCCGCAGCCCGCCGTGCAACGCCAGACCGTTCAGCACCGCACCCATGGCGTGCTCGCGAATCCCGAAGCGAAGGTTACGGTTTCCGAGCGAGGCCGCCAGAAGATCGCCGCTGGCGGTAATCAAGGTCTTGTTCGAGGGTGCAAGATCGGCCGATCCACCTACCACCTCGGGAAGCTCCGCAGCCGCACCGTTGAGGACCTTGCCGGATGCTGCACGGGTCGCAATTTTGGTTCCGACCTCGAATGATGGCAGCGCGTTGGTCCATCCGTCGGGCAGCCGCCGATCGAGGCGTCGGCGCCAATCGGCCGCGAGTTCGGGCTCTGACGCAGCCCACGCTTCCGCCGTTGCCTCCCAGGCGTTTCTGGTTTCCGCCCCAAGTCGAGCGACCTGCCGACACCGCTCGCGCACCTCCGGCGGGACCACGAAGCTCTCCTCCTCCGGCCACCCGTAGACGGCCTTGGTGGCCCGGATCTCGTCGGCACCGAGCGGCGCGCCGTGCGCCGAAGCGGTGTCCTGCTTGGTGGGCGCACCGAATGCGATATGCGACCGCACCCTGATCAGCGTTGGTCTGCCGTCGCTTGCGCCCGCCGCGTCAAAGACATCGGCCAGGGCCTCGAGATCGTTGGCGTCGTCGACCTCGAGAACCCGCCATCCGTAGGCCGCAAAGCGTGTTGGTACGTCTTCGGTGAAAGCGAGCTCGGTGCCGCCCTCGATGGTGATGCGGTTGTCGTCCCAGACCCACACCAACTTACTGAGCTTCAGATGTCCGGCGAGAGAGGCCGCTTCGGCGCTGACCCCTTCCATGAGGTCACCGTCCGAGCACAGTGCCCAGGTACGGTGGTCGATCACCGCGTGGCCCGGTCGGTTGAAGTTCTCCGCCAGGTGAGCCTCTGCCAACGCCATGCCCACCGATGAGGATACTCCCTGGCCGAGTGGGCCGGTGGTCATCTCCGCGCCGGGCACTACCCCGATTTCGGGATGGCCCGGGGTCATTGACTCCCACTGGCGAAAACGCTTGATTTCTTCGAGGTCGAGGTCGTACCCCATGAGGTGGAGAACACTGTAGAGCAGCATGGAAGCATGACCGCAAGAGAGGACAAAGCGGTCACGATCAGGCCATTGAGGATCTGCAGGATCGTGCCTGAGTATCTTCGAATAGAGCACGTAGGCGACCGGTGCGAGCCCCATCGGTGCGCCTGGGTGGCCCGAGTTTGCCTTCTCGACGGCGTCCATGGATAACGTGCGGATGGTGGTGACGGCCAGCTGATCGATCTTGTCGAAGTGGTGGGCCACGGCGCCTCCTCAGTATGATGCTCCTTCTCGCCCGCAGCCTACCATTGCTCACCCGGGGGCGAACCGCCGAACGAACGCAGATTCTGTGGTGTGGGGTAGAGGTCAGCGGCTGCGGAGTTCGTAGAGGACCTGTTTGGCTACGGCCTTGAGGGTCTCGAAGACCCCAATTCCTTTGGTAGCCACGGCTTCGAAGGTCGGCTCTCCCTTGAAGTTGAGGAGGCGATACATGTCGTCGACCAGCATCGCGCTCGGCAGGTCTCGTTTGTTGAACTGCAGCACGTAGGGAACGGTCTTGAGCTCGAATCCGTTATCGTTGAGGTTGTCCTCGAGGTTTCGGAGCGACTCGGCATTGGCGTCCATCCGCGCCTCCTGCGAGTCAGCGACGAAGACAACACCATCGACACCTTTGAGGATGAGCTTTCGGCTGGCGTCGTAGAAGACCTGGCCGGGAACGGTGTAGAGGTGAAAACGGGTTTTGAATCCGCGAACGGCGCCGAGATCGAGCGGCAGGAAGTCGAAGAAGAGGGTTCGATCGGTCTCGGTCGCGAGCGAAATCAGCTTGCCCTTCTGCTGCGGGCTGGACTTCTCGTAGATGTACTGGAGGTTTGTCGTCTTACCGCACAGACCGGGCCCGTAAAACACGATCTTGACGTTGATCTCGCGGGCGGCGTAATTGATGAAGCTCATGCGGAGAACAGTGCGTCGATGTCGTCGTCAGTGATTTCTGCAAAGGGTGAAGCCGTCTCCACGGCACCGACATCCTGAGCCTTGGAGTCCATTTCGGTGAGCACTCGCTCGAGATCGGCCGACGCCTTGCGCACCCGCAGTCGGACCAGACCGAGCGACGAGCGCTCGTCGAAGATCACCACCAGGATCATCCGCTGGCCAACGATCGAGATGTGGATGTTGTCCTTCCGACCCTCGTGGAAGAGGATCGAGAACTCCTTTTCACCGATCAATTTGGCGAGGCCGTCGGTGGCGGCGACGTTGCCGGCGGTGAGGGATGCGAGCGACGTGCTGTCGACCAGATCCACCTCGCCGGCGCCCGCGATCTGCTGGCCATTCTTGTCAACAAGGAACACGATCTTCGCGGACGCATCCATCCGCAAGGTGTTGAGGAGTTGCTTGATTCGCTCGAACTCCTCCTCATATAGAACAAATGACGTGCTCAATGCCTCACACTCCCAATAGTCTCAATTTTTAGCATATCCGACCTCTTGAGGCAAGCCGGACGCCCACCCATTCTCCCACAGAACTCCGGCATAAGGTTCATATTTTTCTGTGATATGCGAGTCAAACTCTGCGCCGAAGCTGGAGCGCCTGGGCGAGGGTCACCCGGTCGACCGAAGCCACCTCACCACCGACCGGTATGCCCGACGCGGGACGGCTGACAGCGATCCCCAGAGGCTGGAGACGCCTGGCGATGAAGAGGGCCGTGGTCTCGCCTTCGACCGTCGGATCGGTGGCGAGGATCACCTCCTGCACCTCTCCAGACCGGCACCGCGCCTCGAGACGTTCGATGGTGAGATCATCCGGACCGACTCCGTGGAGCGGCGACAGGTGGCCGAGAAGGGCATGGTAGAGACCACGGAACTCGCCGGTGGCCTCCACCGCCCAGGCTGTAGTGGGCTCCTCAACCACCAGGATGACTCCGTGATCGCGGGTGGAGTCGGCGCAAACCGGGCACGGATCGTCCTCCGTGAGGAGGCAGCATCTCGAGCACAGTTTGACCGACTGGCGGAGATTTGAGAGGACGTCGGCAAACGCTTCAAGCTCTCCCGGGTCGATGGTCAGAAGGTGTTCTGCGAGGCGTTGCGCGGTGCGCGGTCCGACTCCGGGCAAGCGTTCGAGGTGCGCGAGTAGAGCACGGACCGTTGGCGGCCGCAGATCCATCAACGGCTCCGGCCGCGTTGCGTGGCACGCCGGATCACGAGCCGTCGCCGTCCGACCGTACCGCTACCACGTCGCCCCCAAGGACCCGGGTGGCGAGAACCACTCCAGGATCGGAGCTCGCCTCCTCCGCCAACGATGAATCATTTTCATCCGCACCCGCGGGTTCCTCTTGCGGCTCCTTCTGCGCATCGGCCGCGGATGTGTTTCCTTTCGTGGCCGCAGGCCCCTGAGAGGATTTTGGCTGTTTGGTGGACGATGGCGGATCGGTCGGGCCGGGTCCGGAACCGGAATCGGAATCGGATCCGGTTGACCCGGTAGCCGCGAGCCAATCCTCGACCCGCCGCACCGAAGGCCAACGGGCAAGTCGCAGCGACGCCACCTCGAGCGCCAACTCGCGGTTTCCTGCGCCGCGCACCAGCGCTTCCTGCTCGAGCCACAGCCCCAGCATGCGACTCAATGGATCTGCTCCAAAGGATTCGGCAACATTCAACAGCAAAGCACGATGTGCCTCGGACATAACCGGTGCGAGCTCTGGATCGACGGCGAGGAAAAGGGCCGCCCGCAAGACGCGACCCACCTCGCGGTAGAGCACCGACGCATCCTGGCCACCGGCCAGCTGGTCACGCACCAGCGCCAGTCCGTCGGCGATTTGGCCCGCGGCCAGGACTTCAACCAGCCGGACCGTGATCTCGATCGGGGGGACGCCGAGAACGGAAGCAACCGCTGCGTCATCGACGTCGTCCGATGCAAAAGCGCGAAGTTGATCGAGCAGAGATAGGGCGTCACGGACGCTGCCCTCGGCGGCGGCGGCGATGGAAGCCGCGGCCGACTGCGCCAGGGTGAATCCTTCTTTGGCGGCAATCTCCTCGAGTCGGCCGCGGATGAGCTCAGACCCGACCGGCCGAAACTCGAGCTGTTGGCATCGAGATTGGATAGTCTCCGGAACTTTGAGGCGCTCAGTGGTCGCAAAGATCCAGAGGATATAGGGGGGTGGTTCTTCGAGGCTTTTGAGCAGAGCATTGAAGGCCTCGCGGGTCAGCATGTGGACCTCGTCAACGATGAGAACCCGGTAGCGGTCCCGGGTCGGGCGAAACTGGAGTAATTCTCGCAGCTCTCTGACATCATCGATGCCGCGGTTCGAGGCGCCATCGATCTCGATGACGTCGATGCTCGAGCCTTCCGCCACCTCGAGACAGGAAACACACTCGCCGCAAGGTTCGGCGGTGGGGCCCTCGACGCAGTTAACCGCTTTGGCGAGCAACCGGGCGGCGGTGGTCTTGCCGACGCCCCGCAGCCCCGAAAAAAGATAGGCATGACCGAAGGTCCCGGCGTTCAGGGCATTGCACAGTGTCTGCACGACCGCATCCTGCCCGAAGAGCTCGGAAAACTGCTTTGGTCGCCAGGTGCGCGCGAGAACCTGGTAAGTCATCCGGATATCTTACTCGATCCGTTCCAGTTACTCGCGGCCGGTGGCGAGTTCCCTTACCCGGCGGATCGGCAAAGGGAATGCAAGGGAGGTCATCGAACGGTCCCGATCTGCGGTTTTGTGTTGGAATCGGGTTGAGGCGGCAAATCCGATTGCGGGATCGATTGGGTTATCAACGGACCAAAGCCGTCAACAAATTACACCGACTCCTCGTATTAACAAATTGTTGACCTCTGGCGATCGCGATGAGGGCATGAATTATGGTACGGTTCGGTTCGGTATGTTGAAAGGACCAAGGAGGTTTCGGATGAAACGTTCAACAATCGCATTCGCCTGTCTGGCGCTGATGATGGTGTCTTCGGCGTTCGCCATCAGCCCGAGCGACGATCTGCTGATCGCAGGCGCGGCACGAACCAATAGATGGCGCTCTGATCTCTATATCAACAACGCCGGCGCGAGCACGGTTTCGGTGGATGTTCTCTGGCTGGAACAAGAACAGGCCAACCCGAACCCCGTGTCGCGCACCTTCGACGTCGGTCCCGACGAAACGCTGATCCTCGACGACGTAATTCTTAACGACTTCGGAATGACTAACGCCGGTGGCGCTTTCCGCATTATCGTGACGGGAGGCGAGGTCACCGCAAACCTCCTTGTTTTCGCGGGCTTCAATGACCCGATTGGCGGCACCTACGGCTCCGGCTTCGAGGCCATTCCCGCATCCGCCGCCACGGGAGCCGGCGAGACCACGACCCTCATGGGTCTCGCCTCAACCAGCTCCTTCTATACAAACCTTTTCGCTCTCGCCGGCGCCGATGGCGTCACCATGGACCTCGACCTCCTCGATCCTGATGGAGAGGAACTCGACACCGCGACGGTCACCCTGGAAGCCTATGAGCCGTGGCTGTCTTTCCGAACCAATCTCTGGGATCTCGGCACATTTGAAAACGGCACCTTGCTGGCACGGGTTTCCGACGGCTCGGCGGTGATTCTCGGCTCGAAGATCGACGAGAACAGTCTGGATCCTACCACCCTCGAAACCGCCTTCGGTGCCGGCGCGGGCTCAGTCGACGGCACCTACCAGTTCGCGGTCTACGATAGCCTCACCTTCGCTTCCGGCGGCAACCTGGTGATCGATGAGGCAGTGGTCGAGACGATCAACGGCACCTATGTCAACTTCGACAAAGTGGACGGCAGTGACAACCCCGAATGCACCCTGATTTTCCTTTGGGGGATCGGTCTGACCCCGACCGCGGTCGAAGACTTCGAGAGCGGTGTGGAGTTCACAGACTCGTACCCGGACGGCGGCGACATGACCTGGACAGTGACTTTCACGGTCGACGACAACCTCGGCTTTGTCGGCACCGTCGACGCGGTGGGCGCCAATTTCACCAGCCCCGATACCGGCTGCAACGGCACCTTCCCGACCCAGTTATTCGAAGGCGGCAAGAGCAACTGATTCGCTGTGCGGAGATGCAAACGGGCCGCCCCGAGGGGTGGCCCTTTTTATTGCCAGCCATTCGTCTCGACCACCGGACAGATCAGGCTCAGAACCGATCATCACCACCACCTTGACTACGGCCAGCACTCGGCCGTGTTTGGATGCCGTATGGGTCGAGGTTATTGCTCGATGGCGAAGATGAGAATCCGCGGTCCACCAAGACTGATATCGTCAGGAACGAACTCCCTCATCAAACGCTGTTCCCTGAAAAAGGCCTCGTATGTTGCAGCCTCGCGCGGGTAGTATTCGGGATCCTCAAGAAACCGCTCGAAATTGTACGAGCTGAGTACGACGTAATCCAAAGCCGGTATCTTCGAGACAGCCTTTTCCCTGGTTAGAGAAAAGAAGCCGAGGTTTGTCACACGGTACCGGTCCGCAAACACCTGCACCGGCGGGGTATAACGCTCACGGCCGATGCTGGTGCCGGCAGGGATATTTTTGACAATCCATTGAAGACTTACCCAACGACTATCCGGGAGCGTCAGTTTTCGAATTTCTTCACGAGCGATTCCAACTTGCCCATTGGTCCCGAGCACCACGATGAGCACGACAGTTCCGCCCGCCACACTGCCCGCCAGGCGCAAGGTGCCCCGCCACCGAAACCATAGGTGGTGTACCGTTTCGTATAAGAGCTGCACTCCCGCCCCACCCAGCACCGCGAGACACGGCACCGCCCCCACCACGTTTCTCGAAAAAAACACTTTGTACTGGCCAACAAAAAGAAACAAAAGGAGGGGGAAGCTCAACAACAGCAAGGCATTCCAGGGGTTGCGGCGTAGCAACCACACGAATCCGACGGCCGCCAGAGCTGCGGGTATCGGTCCCAATCCCTCCAGGATGAGGCTCTTTGCATAAAGAACAAAGCTGGTCGTGCCCTCCCCTTCGTTCCCGAAATGTCCGCTCCGATAGTGGCTCGACTCGGAGTTGATCGCCTCAAAGAAGGCAGGGTAATCCAGAGCAGCGTAAGGAGTCGTCAGGAGAAAAGAGAACGGAATGATGACGAGGCACAGGAGAAACGGCCAGGTCAGCCAGGCTTTCGCTTCCCTGGACCCGCGAAGGTGGGCAATCACGATCGGAAACACACAGAGGAAGGCTGTGTACTTGCTTCCCACAGCGAGACCCACGAACAAACCTGCCAGAACATAATCATGAAGCCGTCTGTTCCCAGTCGCGATCCGGGCCGCCATCAGAACCGCGAGCGACGACCAAAATGCCATCGGTGCATCGACCGTGATGGTGAAGGAGTTCAAGATGTGCAACGACGACGCGCCGACGAAACACGCCGCGGCAAGGCCGGCGATCGGATGAATGAGTCGGCGGCCGATCGCAAAGGTGATGACAATCGTGAGGATCGATAACACAACGTTGAGGACGCGACCGCAAATGTAGAAACGAATGGTCGGAATTCTGCCCATCCCACCACCGTGGACGGTTTTTTCAACCAGCGCGACGGTCTTGTACATGGCGGCCTGCAGATAGATGTTGAGCGAGGGATAGTGAAAAAATTGAGGGTTAAGGTTGCCCGTTCGGATCATTTTCAGTGCCGGCCTAACCAAGCGGCCCTCGTCGGGATGTACGGCCAACGGGTAGCTGAACCACACCCCAGAAACGCGGATCACCGCCGACGCCGCGACAACCACCAGGAGTATCGCCAGAATACGCTTTTCGGCAGGACGGTTTCCCATACGCGAAAAAGCTCCCGATCTCGGCAGCAAGCCGTTTACGGGCTCACAACACCGTCGAGCCACACTACCATCTCTCCTGACACGGTTTCGAGGGCGGCAAGAGCAACTGATCTATCGAGATCACGACCGCAGGCCGCCCTCCCGGGTGGCCGGTTTTTTGTGCCCTGTCCGACCACTTTCACCCGCAGCCACGATCGCGCGCTCCCACAGCACCGGGCCCGCTAGCTGATTGACCACGACGGCAGCCACGACCAGGGTGGCCACGGTGGTGCCGACCCCGGGGAGCTCGCGCTGGATGCGAGCGGCAAGGCCCAGGGCGAGCAAGACCGACCCGGCAGGATCGTCCAGCGCCATCTCGCCCATCAAGCGGGCAGCCCAGCTGAGGGCCGCCAGCACCAAAAACAGGGCCCACCTCATGCCTGATCCGTCCCGATGCCAACACCCGCCAGCTCACGCCGCATCCACCAGCCACCCACCAGATTAAGGGTAAAGACCGCACGGGACGACCCACCAGCATCGGCAGACAGCTTCTTCGCTGGCGAGCAATTCCAGGCTTTACTCTAAACTCTTTGCTCTTGACTTCCCAAAAATGCTCGACGTCCGACACCGGAACCAGCATCGCCGTATTGCGTGGCCCCCCGGCATCTTCAGTGGTGGTGCCGGAAAGATCACGAATCACCGCCAGTGCCTCTTCAGCGCGCCGATCGTTTTCGATCAAGCAGATTACAAGGCTCGAGAAATCGATCCCACTCGGGACCAGAGATCGCAGACCGGCGAAGATCGGTAGATCTCGCTCGAGGAGCTCGAGTCCGCTGCGACTCTCTACGACGACCGCGTCCGGCTCTTCGAGCTCGACCAGGGCAGAAAGCACGTCGTCGAGCAGGTCCTCACGGTGGAGGACGACGACCAGCAGCCGCACTCAGTCCCCTTCCAATCGTCTGAGTGCGTCGAGGAATGCCCCGCCGTTCGCGGCCTCGACAAGCGGTCTCAGAGCCTCTCTGCGCCGGGCGAGCCGGGCCAGGCGCGCCAGCCCGGCGAGGTGGTCCGCCGCGGTGTTGGCGTCGCCCAACAGGCAGAAAACGAGTTGAACCGGCTGTTCGTCGAGGGCGGGATACTCGAGACCATCGGGATGGGTAGAGGCCGCCATGGCGAGTCGACCAAGACCTGGGATTTGCGCATGAGGCACTGCGACGCCACCGCCGATGCCAGTCGATAGGATCGCCTCACGCTCGAGGAGTCGGGATACCACCTGCTCGCCTGACTCGACCAGCTTCGCCTTCACGAACAGCTCGCCAAAGCGGCGAAATAGTTCGGACCGATCCCCAACCTCCGGCGAGATCAGCACCATTGCGGGATCCAGCTGTTGTGAAAGACGCACGAATCAACCCACCTCGTTCTTCATTGGGGGAGAGTAGCGTGTCGAGAACTCGTCGTCACCTGCCACACGGAAGAAGATGCCGATATCTCCTTCCACTCACGCAAGTGCAGTGTTCAACGAAACCGTTATCGTCAGAATTTGTCGGCGAACTCGCTGACCCCCGGAATCAGAAAGCGTCCACCGTTGATGGCCTTGACGATACACAAAACGTGGACAATCAGGATCGCGAGCATGAAGATCGGGATCAACAACGTGAAGACGCATCCGAGTCCGCCGCTGATCGCACCGAGGATCATTACAACGACCTGGAGTCCGATCATCACAACGACCTCGACCACGGTCAGCACCAGGCCATGCTTGGCGTGCCATTGGACTTCCCGGTCGTCCTTTTCCACGAGTAGCGGGATCAGGGCCAGGAGCCACAAGTAGGAGAGCACGATCATCACATTGCGGTTTTCTGACACGACCTCCTTCGCTGCCGGCTCCTGTGGGGGCGGCGGTGTGGGCTCGGCTGGCGGGGGTGGCGGTGCGCTGTCCTGCGGGCCTTGCGGGGTGTCTTCCATTGCAGCATCTCCCTTCGCAAAGATTTTTCGGTAATCAGAGTCAAGTATCTGTATCGCTGATTCTACCCCAGCCTGGCCAAAAATGGGGGGCGCCTGAGCAGAGCGCCAACATACCCGAATTTCGAGTTCTCAGTTTTGAGTTGTCTCCTCACACGCTTTCGGGCGGGGTGGGTGGACGGAAACTCACCGACGACAGCGAGTTGTGGCCGAGGCCGGAACGGAAGGGCGGGTGGAGAAGTGACGAAAACCGTATGATGGTTTCCCGAATGGGAAATTGGTAGCCCGTACGGGATTCGAACCCGTGTTACCGGCGTGAGAGGCCGGCGTCCTAGACCCCTAGACGAACGGGCCACGCGAGGAGGGAAATTACCACACGATCATACGAGGTGCAAGCTCGTCTCATCTGCTATACTTTCGCGCCATTCCATTGCTCGGAGGACACCCATGAGCATCAAGGTCGCGATCAACGGTTTCGGACGCATAGGGCGCTTGCTGGCCCGCCACCTCAAAGCCCGTGACGGCTTTGACCTGGTCGCCATCAACGACCTCACCTCGCCGGATATGCTCGGCTATCTCTTTGGCCACGACTCGGTTCACGGCCCCTACAAAGGCACAGTCGAAATCGACGGCACCGACATCGTCATCGATGGCGACCGTATGCAGGTCTTCGCCGAGCGCGAGCCCGGCAAGCTGCCGTGGAGCGACCTCGGTGTCGACTACGTTTTCGAGGCGACCGGGCGTTTCCGCAGTCGTGAAGCGGCCTCGGCACATCTCGAGGCGGGCGCCAAGCGTGTGGTCATCACAGCCCCCGGCCAGGATGTGGACGAAACCTTTGTCATGGGTGTCAACTCGGATCTCTACGACCCCGCCAAACACCAGGTGATCTCGAATGCCTCGTGCACCACCAACTGTCTGGCGCCGGTCGCCAAGGTCCTGCACGAGACGGTTGGGATTGAGCACGGCTGGCTCACCACCACCCATGCCTACACCCTCGACCAGAGCCTCCTCGATACACAGCACCCCAAGGACATGCGGCGCGCACGGGCGGCCGCCATCAACATCATCCCGTCTTCCACCGGCGCCGCCAAGGCGATCGGCCTCGTTTACCCGAAGCTGGCCGGCAAGCTGCACGGCGCTGCGATGCGCGTGCCGGTGGCCGACGGTTCGGTCTGCGATCTGACCTTTGTGGCCAGCCGCGAATCCTCGGTCGACGAACTCAAGGAAGCCTTCCTCAAGGCGGCGAACGGCGACCTCAAGGGCATCCTCCGCGCCACCGACGAACCCCTGGTTTCGACCGACATCATCGGAGAGACCCACTCATCGGTGGTTGATCTCGCGCTCATCGCACAGGTTGCGCCGACCTTCTTCCGGGTCGTGAGCTGGTACGACAACGAGAACGCTTACGCCCTGCGTTGCGTCGACCTGCTCGAGTACATGGTGGGCAAGGAGTAGGGCGTGAGCCTGCCGGCCCTGAACGATCTCGACAACGTAAATGGCGCACGGGTGCTGGCCCGCCTCGACCTCAATGTGCCCGTGCAGAACGGCGAGGTCCTGGACGACACCCGCATCGTCGCCGCGCTGCCAACCCTGTTCTGGTTGACCGAGCGAGCCGAGGTGGTTGCCGCCTGCTCCCACCTCGGCAAGGCCAAGGGCACGCCCGACGCCGCCTTTTCGTTGGCCCCGGTTGCGATCGCGTTGGAGGCGGCCCTCGACCGGCCGGTGCGTTTTGTCCCGGACTGCCTTGACCAGGCTGCGGCGGAGACCAAGCCGGGGTCCTTGCTGCTGTTGGAGAACCTCCGCTTTTACCCCGGCGAAAAGGCCAACGACCCCGACTTTGCAGCTCGTCTTTGCGAGCCCTACAGCCACTATGTCAACGACGCATTTGGCACTGCCCACCGAGCCCACGCCTCGGTCGAGGCCGCCGCCCGCAGCTACCCCCGCGGACGCAAGGCGGCGGGCTTTCTCATAGAGCGCGAGGCGGCTGCGCTGAGCCGGGTTGTCGATCAGCCCGAGCAGCCCTTTGTCGCGGTTGTCGGCGGCGCCAAGGTGTCGACCAAGACGGCGCCGCTCGAGGCCCTCCTCGGAAACGTAAGCGCCCTCCTCATCGGCGGTGGCATGGCCAACACCTTCTTCCTCGCACAGGGTCTCGAGGTGGGCCGGTCGCTGGTCGAGGAGGAGATGGTCGATACGGCGCGCACCGTTCTCGCCGTCGCCGACGAGCGCGGCATCGAGCTGGTGCTACCGGCTGACGTCGTGGTGGCAGACGGCATCGAGGATCCCCAGCGGGTCGAGGTCGTGGCGAGCGATGAGATCCCCGCCGACCTGATGGTCGTGGATATCGGGCCCGAGGCTCGGGCCCGCTACGGCGAGGTCCTGACCGCCGCCCGAACCGTGTTCTGGAACGGCCCGATGGGCGTTTTCGAGGTCGCCGAGTACGCCGCCGGCACCCTGGCGGTAGCCGAGGCGCTGGCCGCGAGCTCTGCATTCTCGGTGGTCGGCGGTGGTGAATCGGTGATGGCCGTGCGGCAGGCGGGGGTGATCGAGGACATCGACCACGTCTCGACCGGTGGCGGCGCCTCGCTCCAGTTCATCACCGGCGAAGAGATGCCGGCCATCATTGCGCTCGAAAGTTGAAGGAGAATCGCATGCGCACACCGCTCATCGCCGGCAATTGGAAGATGCACAAGACGGTGGCCGAAACCACCGCCTACCTCGAGGCCATTATCAACGAGGACCTGCCGGACACGGTCGACGTGGTCTGCTGCCCGAACTTCGTGTCGCTGCCTGCGGCGGCCATGGTGGTGACCGGCTCGCAGATAGGGCTCGGCGCCCAGAACGTCCACTGGGAAACAAATGGCGCCTTCACCGCCGAGGTGGCGGCACCGATGCTGACCGAGACCGGCGTCAAATGGGTAATCGTCGGCCACTCCGAGCGGCGGACCCTTTTTGCAGAAAGCGACGAGACCGCCCTCGACCGCGCGCGGGCTGGGCAGGAAGGGGGCCTCGAGGTCATCTACTGCATCGGCGAGACCCTCGCCGAGCGTGATGCGGGCGAGACCTTTGCCGTGCTCGAGCGGCAGACGGCGGCCCTCGGCGCTCTCGATCCCGACCATCTGGTGCTCGCGTATGAACCCGTATGGGCGATCGGTACGGGCCGCACCGCAACCCCCGCCCAGGCTCAGGAGGCGCACGCCTTCCTCCGCGTGCGAGTGGCCTCGATCTTCTCTGGCGCCGCCGCTGAAGGCCTACGAATCCTCTACGGTGGCAGCCTCAAGCCCGCCAACGCGCACGAACTCCTGCCGCTCACAGACATAGACGGCGGCCTGATTGGCGGCGCTAGCCTTGACGTGAGGTCATTTTCCGCTATCATCCGCGCGGCGGCGGATTGTGCCGCGGGAGACGACTCGTGACTGTTTTACTCGTAATTCTGTACATTTTGGTGTGTCTTTTTCTGGTCATGGTGGTGCTCTTGCAACAGGGCAAGGGCGCCGACCTTGCAGGCGCCTTCGGTGGCGGCGGTAGCCAGACATCGTTTGGCCCTCGCGGCACCACCAACATCATGCACCGCATGACCACCGGGGCATTCGTGCTCTTCGTGGTCCTCTGCCTGACGCTGACGATCCTCTCCGGCAAGCGGCGGACCTCGGTGATGGAAGACATCCCGGTGGCGGCCCCTGTCGAGACCTCAGAGTCCACCGAAATCTCTGAACCGGCCCTGGGTGGGGCGGTAGACGAGAGCGTTGCCGTGCCGGCCGATGAGCCCGGCACCGACGATGGCGCCACCGATCCTGAAGGGGCCGGCGAGGGTAATTAGGACCGCTTGCGGATGCTGAGATCGGAACCTAAAATGAATGGACGCTTGCCGAAGTGGCGGAATTGGTAGACGCGCACGGTTGAGGGCCGTGTGGAGCGATCCGTGCCGGTTCGAGTCCGGCCTTCGGCACCATTGATATCTTTCAAAAGCCCGCGGTCTTCCACGGGTTTTTCGTTTCTCAGGGCTACTCCTTCGCCTTCACTTTCGCCCACGTGTCGCGCAAAGTGACGGTGCGGTTGAGGACCTGTCTTCCCGGGGTCGAATCGGGGTCGACGCAGAAATAGCCGAGGCGTTCGAGTTGGAATCGGTCACCAGGGGCAAATTCTGCGATGCTCGGCTCGAGCCATGCGTTCTCGATCACCTCCAGCGAGTCTGGATTGAGGTCGTCCAGGAATTCGCCGTCGGCGCCTGGGTCAGGCCGGTTGAAGAGGTGGTCATACAGCCGTACCTCAGCCGGCACGGCGTGGGCAGCGGATACCCAGTGAAGCGTCGCCTTGACCTTGCGTCCGTCCGGCGAGTCCCCGCCGCGGGTCTCCGGGTCGTAGGTACAGTGCAGCTCCACGACCTCTCCATCGTTGTCCTTGATGACCTCGCGACACGTGATGAAGTAGGCGTAGCGCAGCCGCACCTCGCGACCGGGGGCGAGCCGGAAAAACTTCTTCGGCGGGTCCTCCATAAAGTCGTCACGTTCGATGTAGAGCTCGCGGCCGAAAGCAACTGTCCTGGTCCCCACCGTTAGGTCTTCGGGGTTGTTGATTGCCTCGAGGTCCTCGGTGCCATCTTCGGGGTAGTTCTCGATCACCACTTTGAGCGGTCGCAGGACTCCCATTCGACGTTCGGCGGTGCGGTTGAGCTCGGTGCGCACACAGTGTTCGAGCATGGCGAGGTCGACGACGCTGTTCCGCTTGGCGACGCCAACGCGGTCGACAAAATCGCGGATCGCCGGCGGCGGGTAGCCGAGCCGGCGGATACCGGAAATGGTCGGCATCCTCGGGTCGTCCCAGCCGCTGACGTGGCCCCCGTTGACGAGCTGGAGAAGACGGCGCTTGGAGAGCACGGTGTAGCTCAGGTTGAGGCGGGCGAACTCGATCTGACGCGGCTTTGAAGGCACCGGTAAATTATCAACGAGCCAATCGTAGAGCGGCCGGTGGTCCTCGAACTCGAGGGTGCACAGGCTGTGGGTAATGCGTTCGATGGCGTCCGACTGACCATGAGCAAAGTCATACGTGGGGTAGATGCACCAGTGGTCGCCGGTGCGGGGGTGGGTCGCTCGAAGAATCCGGTAGAGCACCGGATCGCGCATATTGATGTTGCCCGCCGCCATGTCGATCTTGGCCCGCAGGACCTTGGCACCGTCGGGATAGGCGCCGTCGCGCATGGACCGGAAGAGCTCGAGGTTCTCATCGACATCGCGGTCTCGGTAGGGACTCGGCGTTCCCGGTTCGGTCAGGGTGCCTCGGTGGGCCCGGATCTCGTCGGCCGAAAGATCGTCGACGTAGGCTTCGCCGGTGCGCACGAGTTCCTCGGCCCATTCGTAGAGCTGATCGAAGTAGTCGGAAGCGTGGAAGAGGTGCTCGCCCCAGTCAAAGCCCAACCAGCTCACGTCCTTTTTGATCGAGTGGATGTACTCGAGCTCCTCTTTGACCGGGTTGGTGTCATCGAAGCGGAGGTGGCACGTGCCGCCGAACTCCTCGGCAATGCCGAAGTTGAGGCCGATCGCCTTGGTGTGACCGAGGTGGAGGTAGCCGTTGGGCTCGGGGGGAAACCGGGTCACGATCTCCGAGTGCTTATGGTTTGCGAGATCGGAGCGAATGATCTCGCGGATAAAGTCCTGCCTCTCGTCGCCGGTGTCTCCGTTCGCCCGCATATCTCACCACCTTTCGTCGCGAGGCCGGAAAGCTGTAGTGAGATGTGGTGTTTGCGACCAGAGGGCCGCGGAATCGTACTTGACGGTACGTTGAGCAGCCCGATGCGAGCAAACGCCGCAGATTGCTGCAGATTTGCGGCCGCAGCAGAAAGTTGGTGGGATATGCGGGTTAATCATGATGCTCCCGTCTCCGTCTCAGGTCTTCATACCGCGCAAGGTCTCCATCGCCCGACGCAAGCGCCATCGGCAACGCGGCTTACCGAGGACTTCCATGGTTTCGAAGAGTGGTGGTGTCGCGGTACGGCCGGTGACGGCGATCCGAATCGGCATGAAGAGCTCCTTGGGCGTCCACCCGTTCGCCTCACAGAATTCCCGCATTGCCGTTTCAATGTTGGCGGCGTTCCATTCGAGGATGGTATCCAGGTGCTCTTCGAGCAGGATCCGGAATGCCTTGGCGGTCTGCGGCGGGGTGCGGTCTTTGGCCACCAGCTTGTGCATTGCCGACTCCTCGTAGCGCACGTCGCCGACAAAGAAAAAATCGGCGTATGCGACGAAGTCGGCGAGCGTGTCGATGCGCTCCTGGACGAGCGGCAGGATCGACCGCAAATAGGAGTCCGACAGCGGGTTGTCGCGCAACCTTGCGAGCAGCTCATCGACCGAGAAGTCACGAATGTACTTGCCGTTCAGCCAGTTGAGCTTGTCGAGGTCGAAGACCGGTCCTCCGAGGCTGATATCTTCGAGACGGAACTCAGAAACAAAATCCTCGAGGGTGAACTGATCCCGCTCGTCGGGCATCGTCCACCCCATCAGCGCGAGGTAGTTGAGCAGCGCCTCGGGGAGGATCCCGGCCTGTCGGAAATGGTCGAGGCTGACCGGGTTCTTGCGCTTCGAGATCTTCGAGGTATCGGCGTTGCGTAACAGCGGCAGATGGCAGAAGACCGGCAGCTGCCAGCCCAAGGCATGGTAGAGCTGGACGTGTTTGGGCAGCGACGAGATCCACTCCTCGGCACGGATGACGTGGGTGATCCCCATGAGGTGGTCGTCGACAACGTTGGCGAGGTGGTAGGTCGGATGTCCATCGGATTTGAGGAGCACCTGGTCGTCGACCTGAGCGTTGGCGATCACGATGTCGCCACGAAGGAGGTCGTGCGCCACGGTCTCGCCCTCCGTCGGCATGGCGAGACGGATAACGTGGTCCTCACCCGCCTCGATGCGCCGTCGCGCTTCCTCCGGATCGATCGACCGACACAGGCGGTCGTAGCCCAATCGGCCTTTGGCGGCCTTCTGTTCGACCCGCAGGGCATCGAGGCGCTCGCGGGTGCAGAAGCAGGGATAGGCCGCGCCCTTCGCCACCAGCTGTTCGACGTGTTCGAGATAGATCTCGGTGCGCGCACTCTGTCGG